>Ga0307474_10000337_pt1 | contig 34275 bp, 25 predicted proteins | sample atmos_gasesECM1C_2_FD_203312 | JGI IMG/M metagenome (GOLD analysis project Ga0307474, IMG submission 203312) | Hardwood forest soil microbial communities from Morgan-Monroe State Forest, Indiana, United States - atmos_gasesECM1C_05 | ecosystem: Environmental > Terrestrial > Soil > Temperate... | reverse complement strand
ATTTGCTTCCGTTTTCGTTGTCATCCCGACAGAGGCGCGCCGTTTTCGCGCGCCGACGAGGGACCTCTCTTCGATGTGAACCTCACCACCACGTTCCAACCAAACGCACCCGCCCTACCGCGTCAACGAAGCAATAATCAAATGCGACCGCATCCGCGGATCCAGCCAATCCCGCAACGCGTCCCCCAAAAGATTAAAAGCCAGCACCGCCGTCATCACCGCCAGCGCCGGAAAAATCACCAAATGCGGCGCATCGAACAAATGTCCGCGCGCGTCATTCAGCATCGCCCCCCAACTCGGCATCGGCGCCAAAACCCCCACTCCCAAAAAACTCAAAGTTGATTCCGCCAGGATCGCTCCGGCCATGGCAATCGTCGCTTGCACCAGCACCGGCTGCAAAATATTCGGCAGCAGATGCCGTATCAAAATCCGTGCGTGCGTCGCGCCCAGCGAGCGAGCTGCCAAGACGTACTCCATTTCCTTGGCTTGCAGGATCTGCGCCCGCGCCAGCCGCGCGTACCCCGCCCACCCCGTCACTACCAGCGCCAGAATCACCTTGCTGATTCCCGGACCGAGAAACGCGGCAAACGCAATCGCCAGCAAAATTCCCGGGAACGACAAAAACGCATTGATCAGCACGATGTTCACGAACCGATCCAGCCACCCGCCGAAATAACCCGCCACCGCCCCAATCGTCAAACCGATGATCCCCGCGCCGAACACCACGCAAATACTTACCAGCATCGACACCCGGGTCCCGAAAATAATCCGCGACAGAATGTCGCGCCCCAATTCGTCGGTCCCCATCCAATGCTGCGCCGTCGGCCCGATCAACCGCGCCGGTAAGTCCTGCGCCGTCGGACTATACGGCGCGATCCAGGGTGCGGCCAGCGCCACCAACATCAGCAATAAAGACAGTCCAAATCCGACGCGCCCCGGCCCACTCCGCCGCAGAAATTCCCGGGTCGCCTCCAGCGCAATTTTCATCATTCCAGGCGCACCCGCGGATCGACCACCGCATACACAAAATCCGTCAGCAAATTCACCATGACGTAAGAAACCGCGATCAAAAGTATGCAGCCCTGCAGCAAAGGGTAATCCCGAGCGCCAATCGCCTGCACCGCCAGCCGCCCAATCCCCGGCCACGCGAAAATCGATTCAGTGACAATCGTCCCCGCCAGCAGCGTCCCGAACTGCAATCCCAAAATCGTCAGAATCGGAATCAACGCATTGCGAAACGCGTGCCGGAACAACACTGCGGATTCCGCCAATCCCTTAGCCCGCGCCGTCCGAATATAATCCGCCGAAAGTTCCTCAATCACCGAAGTGCGTACCATCCGCGTCAATATCGCCGCCAACGCCGCACCCAGCGTAAACGCCGGCAGCACCAGATGCAGAATCCCGCCACGCCCGGAAACCGGCAGCCATCCCAGCATCACCGAAAACACCAGAATCAAAATCGGCCCCAGCGCAAAGTTGGGGATCGACAATCCAAAAAGCGTCAGCACACCCACCGCGTGATCCGTTCGTTCACCGCGTCGGTGCGCCGCCAGCACCCCTGCCGGAATCGCGATTGCTGCGCAGATCAGCAACGCCACAATCGCCAGCTCCAGCGTCGCCGGATAATGCGACGCAACCACCTGCAGCACCGGCTGCTGAAACCGGAATGACTCGCCCAGATTTCCGTGCAGCACTCCCGCAATGTAACGCCCGTATTGCGTCAGAAGTGGAAGGTCCAGCCCCAGCGCGTGGCGCAATTGTTGCAAATCCTCCACCCGCGCGCCCTCGCCCAGCATCTGCGCCACCGGGTCGCCCGGCACCAGATGCGCCAGCATGAAAACCATCGTCACAATCAGCCACAGCGCCGGAATTGCATACAGCACGCGCTGGCCAATGTAGCGAAGCAGCGCCATATCTAGCGCGGCGCCTTGGCCGAGCGCAATTTCCCCGCGTCGCCCGCGTTTTTAGCATCCGCCGTTCTTTCTGTATCAGTGTCCTCGGCCGCGCCGCGCGAAGCGTCTTCCGCGCCTGCAGTCCCATCGCCTACCGGCCGCAACGGTTTCATCTTCACCCGCGAAACCCGGCGGTGATCCATTTCCATCACCGTAAAACGGAATCCGTCAGCCTCGAAACTTTCCCCGCCGCGCGGAATGAATCCCAGTCGGTTCAGCACGAATCCTCCGATCGTCTCGTACGACGGATCTTCCGGCACTACGATGTTGTACCGTGCCTCTAGCTCCCTGATTTTTATCGCCGCATCGAAAATCATTCCGCCGTCCGGTAGATTCAGCGGCCGCTCCACCACGTCGAACTCGTCGTGTATCTCGCCAACCATCTGCTCCAGGATGTCTTCTAAAGTCGCCAGTCCCAGAATGCTGCCGAATTCATCCACCACCATCGCCAGGCCCGTCCGCCGCGACCGGAATTCCATCAGCAGTTCACTCACCGGCTTCGATTCCGGCACAATCAACACATCCCGCAAAACGCTGCGCAAACGAAATTCCGGCAGCGGCTGTCCATCTTCCGCCCGCCGTGAACGTTCCAGCAAAACCCAAATCATGTCCTTGATGTGCACGAATCCCAGAATCTGATCGAGCGAATTCTCATACACCGGAATCCGCGACCGCTGCGTCGTCGCGAACATCGTCATCGTGTCGTCCAGATTCGCCGTCGCCGGCAGCCCGTGCACATCCGGCCGCGGCACCATCACCTCGCGCACCTGCACCTGGCCCAGTTCCATCGCCGCCTGAATAAATTTCACTTCCGTGGCCGGCAGCAGCCCGCGGTCCCGCGCCTGCTGCACCATCACTTGTAGCTCTTCCGTGGAACGCACCAGAGTGTGGCTGTGCGGCGCCACCACCCCCAGCGCCCGCACAATCTTCTCCGCAAAACGGTCCAGCAGCTCGATCGCCCAATGGAACGTATTCAGGAACCACTGAAAGGGCCGCGCGATCAGCAGCGCCACGCGCTCCGCCCGCGCCAGGCTCAAACTCTTCGGCACCAGTTCGCCCAGCACCACCTGCAAAATCGTCAGCAGCCCAAACGCCATCACCAACGCAATCGTGTGCGCCGCCATCGCCGCCCACGGACTCGGAATCGCCAGCAGCAACGGGCTCAGCACTTTCGCCAGCGTCACTTCCCCGAGATACCCCAGCGACAGACTCGCCAGCGTAATTCCCACCTGCACTCCGGAAACCACCTGCGACAAATCGCTCAGCAGATGCTCCACGATTTTCGCGCGCGCGTCTCCCTTCTCCACCAGTTGCCGAATGCGCGATTGCCGCACTGCCACCAGCGAAAATTCCGCGGCCGAGAAAAATGCGTTGATGCAAACCAAGGCGAGAACAGCGAAGAGTTGAAGAGCGATCATTGCGCAGAACCTGCCGGCCCCGGCTCACGCGAACCGGGCCCAAATACAGTCAAAGGACCAACAAAAGACCCAGTAGCAGGCCTAGTCGCGCGTCCGCAGCGCCTGCGCGCGGCACCAAGTGAGAGGACGACCAAAGCAGCCATCGCCGCTGATTTTACCAAGAGCCTTCCCGCAAATGGGGAAAACCAGTCAGCTCGAATTCCAGGAATCAAGCCTCCGGCTTTTTCCGCGGCATCGTCAGTGTCGTCCACTGTCCGGCGGCGAAATGCTTCGAAAGAAACACAATCTGCCCGACATGATACGCATAGTGCGTGAGCTGCCGGTTGATCGCCTGCATCACCGAGTGTGGCTGCTTGCGAATCTGTACCGTCCGCTCCAGGTCGCCGTCCGAAAGCGCTCCCAGCGCAGCGAACATGCATTTCCAGCCTGCTTCCCATTGGGCGCTCAATTCCGCCCGTGTCCTCGCCGGTGATTCGAATTCCGTATCGCGATTGCGATCCGGCTTCTCGCCATCTGTCGTCAGAAAATCGGTCCACCGCGACCGCATGTTTCCCGCCATGTGTTTGACGATCACCGCGATCGAGTTCGATTCCGCGTCCAGCGCAACCGTCAGCGCCTCGTCCGGAACCTGCGCCATCGCCCGGTCCGCCAGGTTTTTGTAGTTCTGAAATACCCGCACCGAATCGATCAGATAAGAAGTGGTCAGCTCGTGGGCCATGCCGGAATTCTGCACAATCCCGCCAATTCCAGCAATAGTTGGCCGCGAACTGGAACCCGCCATTGCCGCAACAATCTCATCGCGCTAGAATCTCGGTGACCGTTACACTGCATAAAAAGATTTCCCGTGCGCGCCTGCCGCGCCTATCGAGGGACAATGAGTCCAGTACCAAACAAGGCGCCCGCACCTGCTGCCGAGCCGCCCAGGAAAGGCGATTTCGAGAAATCGCTGGCCCGGCTGGAAGAGGTCGTCAAGCGCCTCGAAAGCGCGGACCTCTCGCTCGACGAAGCCATGAAACTTTTCGAGGAAGGCGTCAAGCTTTCCCGCGAATGTCAGAAGCAGCTCGAAGAAGCCGAAGGCCGGGTCGAAATCCTGCTGAAGAAAGCGGACGGAAAAATTGTCGCGGAACCCTTTGAGGCGAATGACGACCCATCCTGAGCGCTCGCAATCCTCGCGTTCCACCTCTTCCACCCAAGGCGGGTCCCGCTAGCCATGGCTGCTGCTCCCGAATTCTTCGAAAGAGATCGCGTGCTGGTCGATGCCGCCCTGGAGAAAATCCTCCCTCGCGAATCCACCCTGCCCGTTTCCATTCACACCGCCATGCGTTACAGCGTCTTCGCCGGCGGCAAACGCATTCGCCCGATCCTCTGTTTGGAAACCGCGCGAATCTTTTCGCCGCAGGCCGATGGCGCCATCGAAGTCGGCTGCGCCCTCGAATTGATTCACACCTATTCGCTGATTCACGATGATCTCCCCGCGCTCGACAACGACGACCTGCGGCGCGGTAAACCCACCAACCACAAAGTCTTCGGCGAAGCGGCCGCTATCCTGGCCGGCGATGCCTTGCTCACTCTCGCCTTCCAGACCCTTGCTCTGGCGCCGGTCGAGCCCCAGCGCCGTCTCGCCATCCTCGCCATGATCGCCGAAGCCGCCGGTACCGACCGCGGCATGATCGGCGGCCAGGTCGCCGACCTTGAAGCCGAAGGCAAACCCGGCGACAAAGGCATGCTCGAATACATTCACCGCGCCAAAACCGGTGCGCTCATTCGCGCCTCCATCGTCGCCGGAGCCATCGCCGGCGGCGCCGATCGCCACGATATCGGTCGTCTCATGAATTTCGGCGAAAATATCGGCTGGGCCTTTCAAGTCGTTGACGACATTCTCGACGTCGAAGAATCCTCCGCCGCCCTGGGCAAAACCGCCGGCAAAGACCAGGCCCAGCACAAGGCCACCTACCCCGCACTTCATGGCCTGGAAGTCTCCCGCGACATCGCCGCCGACCTCGAAGCCAAAGCCCTGAAAGAACTAGAATTCTACGGCCCCCGCGCCTACGACCTAAAACAACTAGCCCGCTTCCTAGTAGCCCGCCGCGCCTAACCCCCGCCAAGCACACCGATTTGGAAGGGCGGGACTTCAGTCCCGCCGTAACGCAGCGGACCAAGAAGGGGCTTTAGCCCCCGAAGCCATCCCAGCCTTTCGTCAGGGCACGGCTTCAGCCGTGCCAAAAAATGCTTTTCGTCACCTTCCGCTTGCGCGTCGTTTGCGCAAGCCCTCGCCACGTCCAAGCGCGATCACTTCCGTTCACCGACCTCTCGTCGTTCGCCCCCGCATGCTATTCTCCGCTCTCCAAACAAAATGGCGCGCCCCAACAAAACTCGCCTAGACATCCTCATCTTTGAACGCGGCCTGGCCCCTTCCCGCGAACGCGCCCAAGCCCTGCTGTTAGCCGGCAACGTTCTCGTCAACGGCCAAAAACTCTCCAAACCTGGCACCCAAGTCCCCTCCGACGCCCGCATCGAACTCATCGGTGAACCACAAAAATACGTCAGCCGCGGCGGCTTCAAACTCGAAGGCGCCCTCGCCGACTTCGCCATCTCGCCCGCCGGCAAAATCTGCATGGACGTCGGCAGCTCCACCGGCGGCTTCACGGATTGCCTGCTGCAAAATGGTGCACTCCAGGTTTTCGCCGTCGACGTTTCCATCGATCAGCTGGATTGGAAGCTGGCCAACGACCAGCGCGTCATAAAAATTGAACGAAACGCGCGCTACCTTAAACCAGCAGACCTACCTGCCACCGATCGCAACTCGTTACCGACGCTCGTAACGATGGACGTCTCCTTCATCTCCGTCTCAAAAGTTCTTCCCGCCGTCGCACCGTTAGCCGGGCCTAACGCCGATTTTTTGATCCTCGTCAAACCTCAGTTCGAACTGGAGCGCGCCGAAATCGGCAAAGGCGGAATCGTCAAAGACGACACCCTGCACCAAAAAGCGATCGACCGCGTGCAATCCGCCGCCCGCGCCGCCCATCTCGAGCTCCTGGGCGTAAAACCCAGCCAACTCCCCGGCACCGAAGGCAACCAGGAATTTTTTCTCCACGCCCGCAACCACGCAGTAGGATAGGCTCCCAGCCTGTCTGCACCCCACGCTCAGTGGGGTGTGCCTTCCCCACCGCCAAATCCAGATACGCCAAGCGGCAATAATCGAGCCCAAAAAAATGCGAAATAAACGAACGATTCGACGATTTCTTCCCCGATCCTGATTGGCCGCATCACTGACCTTGCGAATCGCCGGAAATGGCTCATGTCCGGTTACGGCGCTAGTGAGAACTTGTACGCACCCGAAGAAGTTCGCGGTAAGTCACCGAGACGATATAATTCCTGCGTGCTACAACCCATGCGTCATGTAATAGCGCTTCGCTTCTCTAAAGCAGTTCTCGTTCTCGCAATCGCACTTTTCTACACGATTCTGGTCCTGAACAACATCACGGATTACGGCTCCAACTACCAGTTTGTCCGCCACGTCCTGATGATGGATTCAACCTTTCCGGGAAACCACCTCATGTGGCGCGCCGTCAACTCGCCGCTGATACATACGGGCTTCTACCTCAGCATCATCGCCTGGGAATCCGTCACGATGCTTCTATGCTGGTGGGCTGGTCTTCGGTTGCTGAAATCGTATCGTGCGGACCGGTCCCAGTTGGTCGCTGCGCTGGACCTCGCCGTGATTGCGCTGACCACCAGCCTGCTGATGTGGCTGGTGGCATTCCTCGATGTCGGAGGCGAATGGTTTTTGATGTGGCAGTCGCAAATGTGGAATGGACAGGAAGAGGCATTCCGAATGTTTACCGTTGTCGGTTTGGTGTTCTTAGTTGTGGTGCAGCGCGAGCCAACTCCCGATTAGTCGAGTTATCGCGAGTTAGGTCTTCCTTTCCAGTCAGCGCGTTTATCAAGAGTTGAGACTTATGAAATCGAACGCCTCCGGGAATAGAGGTCCCATTCTTGGTGTGAATTCAGCAGCGGGATCCGGTTTGAAACCTCTATGCCATTCCAGATTACTGTAAAGTAAAAGGGTGGATTTAAATCTTCTATTGCAATTCGCCGCGCTACTATTCGTTCCTCTGATTCTGTTGGGTCTGGCCTGGTATTTCTGGGCCAAGACCCCTGAGGACTTCGCAATCGCCCAGTGGCGGCGCGTCGCCGTATTCTGTGCGCTGTTGGCGGTCTCCATGAACGCCTTGCTGTTCATTAGCGACGTGATCCGATTCAATATCTTCAACGGCCGATACGCAAATGGGGTTACAGAGGGCAGTCCAATTGGCGGCGTTCTGGTCTTAATTGCAATGGGCGGAGCAGTTTTTGGGCGCGGCCGAGTTGCATTTACCGTTTTTCTTGCCGGACTCACCGGTTTCGGACTTTGGGTTGCAGGCGCGATCTGAGCCAGTCGGAGTCGTGTCCGTAGGACAGGCTCTCAGCCTGTCTGCACCCCACTCTCAGTGGGGTGTGCCTTCCCCACCGCCAAGTCCGAATACGCCAAGCCGCTATAATCGCGCCGCAAACAAGCAATGAACGAATGGTTCGGTCCATTTCGTTGCAGAGCCCGACTAGCACTTGTCCGGTTGAGTTGGCAGCGTTTATCAGCCACTGAGGCTCAAGTCGAGGAACAGTTGGGCTTCGTTGACTTGATTCTAGGCCCGACCTAAAATGTGCTGCTCGTGCCAAGTTCTGATTCACTCATCGGCCAATCCGTCTCGCATTTCCGCATCGTGGAGAAACTTGGCGGCGGTGGGATGGGAGTGGTTTACAAAGCCGAGGATGTCAAACTCGGCCGGTTCGTAGCCCTGAAGTTCCTGCCTGACGACGTCGCCAAAGATGCGCAAACCCTCAGCCGTTTCCAGCGCGAAGCCAAGGCCGCTTCAGCTCTGAATCATCCCAACATTTGCACCATTCACGAGATTGATGACCAGCACGGCGACGTGTTTATCGCCATGGAGTTTCTGGATGGCGTGACGCTGAAGCACCGCGTCGGCGGGCATCCGATGGAAACGGAAGCGGTTCTGTCGATGGCCATTGAGATCGCCGACGCACTCGATGCCGCGCACGCGGAAGGCATCATTCATCGAGACATCAAACCCGCCAACATTTTTGTCACCAAGCGCGGGCACGCCAAGGTTTTGGATTTCGGCTTGGCCAAGCTACAGACCAAAGCAGGGGCGGATGCCGACGACGCGATGACCCAGGAGGCGGCGCAGTTGAGCACGCCTGGGATCCCCGTGGGCACAATTCCATACATGTCGCCCGAGCAGGCGCGCGGAATAGAACTGGATGCTCGCACCGACATTTTTTCTTTCGGTTTGGTGCTCTATGAAATGGCGACCGGAAAGCAAACGTTTTCGGGAAGCACTTCGGCGGAAATTTACGATGCGATTCTGAATCGCACCCCGGTTGCTCCGACGCGGCTGAATCCTGGCGTGCCCTCCAAGCTGGAAGAAATCATCAACAAGGCTTTAGAAAAAGACAAAGACCTTCGCTACCAGTCAGTGGCGGAGATGCGCGGCGATCTCCAGCTTCTGAAGCGCGAGATGGACACGGGCGGAGTGTTAACAGCAAGTGGCGGGATGCTTCGCGCAGTGCCCGCCGAGGCCAGAACACCCTGGAAATTTCTCATTCCCGCCGTAGCAGTAGTCGTCATCGGTTTAGCCGCGGTCGCGTGGCTCTATTTTGCCCGCCGGGCCCAGGCCCTCACTGCGAAAGACACCATCGTGCTCGGCGACTTCACCAACACCACCGGCGACACCATCTTCGACGACACGCTGAAGACGGCGCTCAACATTTCCCTGCGGCAGTCGCCCTTCTTGAATGTGCTGTCCGACAGCGAAGTGGCGAAAAATTTGAAGTTGATGACCCGAGCGACGAACACGAAACTCATACCCGAAGTGGCCCGCGATCTTTGCCAGCGGGCGGGCAGCAAAGCTTACATTGCCGGAACGATTGGCAGCCTGGGCAGCGAATACGTACTGGGATTAAAGGCGGTGAATTGCTGGAGCGGCGACACCTTGGCGGAGCAACAGGTGACGGCCGCGTCTAAAGAGAAGGTGCTGGACGCGCTGGGCGTGGCGGCAACCAAGCTGCGTCCGGAGTTGGGCGAATCGGTCGCTACGGTGCAGAAGCTGGATGTTCCGCTCGTACAGGCCACCACCTCTTCGCTCGAAGCCCTGCAGGAGCTCGGTCGGGGCATAACCGCTGGCGACGAGAAGGGCTTCGCCGCATCGATTCCCTACCATCAGCATGCCATCGAGCTGGATCCGAACTTTGTGATGGGCTACCTGTCGGTCGCCAACGACTACTACAGTCTCGGCGAACTTGGACGGGCTAGCGAGTATTTCACGAAAGCGTTCCAATTGCGGGAAGCAGCCAGCGAATGGGAAAAACTGGAGATCGAAGCCAACTACTACCAAAACGTAACCGGGGAATTGGACAAAGCGACCGAGACGTATCAAAAAACGATCGAAAACTATCCGCGAAATTTTGCAGCGTATAGCAATTTGGCCATCGTGTACGGTCAGCAAGGGCAGTATGAGAAGGCTGTGGACGTCACGAAGCAAACCCTGCGGCTAGCCCCGGATCGGGTCGCCGGGTACGCCAATCTCGCGAATTTCACCCTTGCCTTGCAGCACTTTGACGAGACGCGACAGGCCATTCACGAGGCCCAGGCGCGAAAACAGGATAATCTCGTGTTCCACAATGCCCTCTACGCTCTCGCGTTTCTTGGTTCGGATTCTGCGGCCATGGCCGAACAGCAACAGTGGTTTGCCGGCAAGCCCGATTCTGCGAACTTTGGACTGGCGCTCCAGGCCGACACCGAGGCGTACGCTGGCCGTCTCGCCAAGGCGCGGGAATTGACGCAGCGGGCGGTGGACTCCGCTATCCGGGCGGACAGCAAGGAAAGTGGGGCGATTTGGCAGGCCATTGCTGCTCAGCGAGAAGCCGCTTACGGAAATGCTACACAAGCTCGGCAGTCTGCGGCAGAGGCTTTGGAGCTAGCCAAGAGCCAGGACGTTGAAAGTGAAGCCGCACTCGCCTTGGCCATGGCCGGCGACACGACGCGAGCAGAATCCCTGGCTGACGACTTAGGTAAGCGCTACCCCCTGGACACCCAGATGGGGTCGCTTTGGCTGCCTGCGGTTCGCGCGGAAGTGGCCCTGAAAAAAAAGAATTCTGCTGCGGCCGTGAACGTTTTGCGAGTCGCGACGTCGCCGCAGGAGCTGGGGCTGGTTCAATTCGTCGCGAATATTTCCTGCCTGTATCCGACCTATGTGCGCGGAGATGCATACTTGGCGGCCGGACAAGGCAGTGCTGCCGCCGCGGAGTTTCAGAAGATTCTCGATCACAGCGGGATCGTGTGGAACTGCTGGACCGGAGCCCTGGCGCATCTCGGTGTGGCACGTGCCAATGCGCTGCAAGCCCAAACCTTAGCCAAGGCCTCGCAGGGTGCAGATGCGGACGCCGCCCGCGTTCGCGCTCTCGCCGCCTACCAGGACTTCCTCACCCTCTGGAACGACGCCGACCCCGACATCCCCATCCTCAAGGAAGCCAAAGCAGAATACGCAAAGCTGCAATAGCCCCTCCCCGCTCTATCTTCACTCGTCTCCGGTCAGTAGGACAGGCTCTCAGCCTGTCTGCATCCCACTCTCAGTGGGGTGTGCCTTTACCGTGTGTACTTTGCGATAACAGAACCGACATGTTATCATGCATCGCCATTCTGTAAAGGCGCACCAAGAGCGAGACCAGGAGGCAACGTCAGATGTCGCACGCGGAGTCAACCCGCCATTTCCTCTCGTCCACGTCTCGATTGCGCCGTTCCCAAGTTTTTATTTGCACTTTTCCGTTTTCCGCCGTTTCTAATCGTCACTTTATTGTGCGATTTAAAACGGCCGTAACTCACACAAAACAAACGCCCGCATCTCGTTCTAATCGCAACATTTCGGACCCTCTTCCCCCAAACTGTAGGGTAGAATTCATCCCTCAATCATGATTCGGTCCGCCGGCATCATCTGCAAACCCATCCCGGATATGGTGGCCTCCGTCGTTCCGCCGCTCCGCGACTGGCTGCGCGCCCGCAACATCGAAACTTTCATCGACCCCCGCACCGCAACCACCCTCCACACCAACGGCTCGGCTCTCACCCGCGAAGAAATGGCCGCGCGAGTCGATCTGCTCATCGTCCTCGGCGGTGACGGTACCTTGCTAGCCGCCGCGCGGGCCGTGCACGGTCACAACCTTCCCATTCTGGCTGTCAATCTCGGCGGCCTCGGCTTTCTCACCAGCGTCACTCTCGACGAACTCTATCCTGTGCTCGAAAGCGTGCTGGCCGGCAAGCATCGCACCAGCGAACGCATGATGCTCGACGCCGAAATCATTCATTTCAGTAAACCGGCCGAGAAGCAGTGCGCCCTCAACGACGCCGTGGCCAACAAAGCCGCCTTGGCTCGCATGCTCGATTTCGATGTCGCCGTCGACGGCACTCACGTCGGCCGCTATCGCGCCGATGGCTTAATTGTGGCCACTCCGACGGGCTCCACGGCCTATTCCCTCGCTGCTGGCGGCCCGATCATTCATCCCACCCTCGACGCTTTCGTCATCACTCCCATCTGCCCGCACATGCTCACTAACCGCCCGCTCGTTATTCCCGACACGTCGCGCGTCGAACTCGATTTCGCCGAAGGCGACGAGCCGGCGTTCTTGACCCTCGACGGCCAAATCGGATTTCAGCTCGAGCCCAAAGATCGCGTCGTGATTACCAAATCCAAAGCGAAGGTGCAATTCGTCAGCCCACCGCGCTTGACCTACTACGAAATTTTGCGAAGCAAGCTACGCTGGGGAGAACGCTGATTTCCGCTTTACCGTTCCAAGGAGTCATTTTAAGGGGCCCAAGGAGAATGATCGTGAGATTGAAGCCGCTCATCGGTGTTGCCGCACTTCTGTATCTCGTCACCTGCTCGTCCACGTTGCACGCGCAGGCCGCACCCGACTCCAATGATTCCGCGACGGCGGCGCAAGCGCCAGCCACTTCAGCGCCCTCCACTCCAGCTAACGACGAGCCCACGCCCATGCCTCGCGTCGCGCCCGCTGCCTATCCCATGCAGGAAGGCTTCATCGATTCCCGCGGCGTCCTGATTTATTACATGACTGTCGGCCGCGGTGCGCCTCTGGTCATCGTCCACGGCGGTCCGGGAGCCTCCCACGACTATTTCCTGCCGTACCTGCTGCCGCTCGCCCGTCACAACCGCCTGGTCTTCATCGACGAGCGTGGCTCCGGAAAATCTCAGAAGCTCGACGACCCCGCCGGCTACACCGTCGAAAATATGGTCGAAGATGTCGAAGCCGTTCGTCAGGGTTTGGTCCTGGGGAAAATCAGCCTGCTCGGACATTCCTACGGCGGCGTCCTGGCCCAGGCCTATGCCTTCAAATATCAGAACAATTTGTCTCATCTGATTTTGTGCAGCACCTTCCCCAGCACCACTCAAATGAATGAAGTCTTCGTGAAGATGAAACAGAAAATGTCTCCGGAGCTGCGCGCCCGCATCGACGCCGCGGAAAAGGAAGGCCTGTTCGGCCACGGGAAGGATTACGAAAAGAATCGCTACACCAACGACTACATGATCGCCGCCTGGGGCGAAGGCTATTTTCCCTACCTCTATGGCAACAAGCCCGACCCCAATTACGATCCCATCGCCGCCGGTATCGTACCGTGGGATTTATATCGTGAGATGTGGGGCTCCCACGGCGAATTCGTGATCGATGGCAATCTCAAGTCGGTCGAATACGTCGACCGCTTGCCCGGCATTCACGTCCCTACCCTGATCATGGTCGGAGATCATGACGAATGCGACCCCTCCCTGTCGAAAGAAATCCACAAACAAATTGCCGATTCCCAGCTCGTCATTCTCCCCAATAGCGGCCATATGACCTTCGTGGATCAGCAGAAAATATTCACCACCTCGGTGATCGATTTCCTGCATCCGAATTTGCAGAAACGGAACGCCGCTAAGGCTGGATCGTAACCGCAGGGTCCAAAGCGTGAAGAAGAGCGAAGAGAAGAAGCGTGAAGAAGAAGCGTGGAGCGAACGAAATTATTTTACTTTCAGTACCACCAGCGTCCGGTCGTCAAAGGGATGCGCGCCGCCCGTAAAGGCATCCACCGCTTCCAGAATGTGATCCGCGATCGTATCGGCATTTTGCATGTGATAGGTCGTGATAATTTGCGCCAACCGCTCGTGTCCAAAGAAATCCAGCGCCGGATTTTGCGAGTCCCCGATCCCGTCGGAGTGAAACACCACCACGTCACCCTCATTCAAAATGTAGCTCCGCTGGTCGTACACCGATTCTTCCAGCATTCCCAGCGGAAACCCTTCGAGCATGATCCGCTCGCATTTTCCGTTGTGAAACAAGAACGGTTGTTCTTGCCCGGCGTTCGCCACCCGCAGTTTCTTCCGTCCTCGATGCCAGGTCGCAAAACACAACGTCATGAATCGCCCCTCAATCCGCCGCTCACCCAGAAACCCGTTAATCGCGCGCAACATTTCCGCCGGCCGGTGTTTCTGCGGCCCCAAACTGCGCAAGGTTCCAATCGCCACCGCGCCGTATAGCGCCGCCGCGCTTCCCTTCCCGCTCACGTCGCCCACCGCAATCGCCAGCTCCTGCGGGCCATATCTTAGGAAGTCGTACAAGTCGCCGCTCAGTTCTCGCGAAGAAACCACGCGCGCCGCAATATCGAGCCCATATTCCGGCCCCGGCAATCGCGGCAGCAGCGCGCCTTGTATTCGCCGCGCCGCGCTCAGGTCGCGTTCCATTCGCGCTTCGTCGCGCGCCACCTTTTCGTACAACCGTGCGTTCTCGATGGAAACCGCCAGATGCGCCGCCAAAATCGAAAGTGCCTGCACGTGATCCGCGGTGAAGTAATTCAGTTGAGGGCTTTCCAAATCCATTACCCCCACCACCCGATCCTTGCTCAGCATCGGCACCGCCAGCTCCGAACGCGTCTCCGGATTAATCCGAAGATAGCGAGGGTCGAGAGTCACGTCCGGCACCACCACCGGACGTTTCAACGAAGCCGCCGCGCCCACAATTCCTTCGTGCGCCGGCACCGCGAATTTCTCCTGCACCCGCTGGCCGAATTTCACCGTGACCCGATGGCGAAACGTGTTGTTCGCATCGTCGTACAGCAAAATGCTGAAGATCTGGTAATCAATCAGCCGCTTGGTCAATTCCGCTGCGCGCCGCAGCACTTCTTCCACCGACAGCGTGGAGTTGGCCTCCCGGCCCACTTCATTCAAGAGCAGCAACGTTTCGGCTTGATTCCGTTCATGCTCGAACAGCTTCGCGTTTTCGATCGCCGTCCCGATGCGCGAAGCCACCAGCATCAAAATGTTCTGCTGGTCGCGCGTAAAATAATCCGGCTGTTTGCTTTCAATATCCAGCACACCGATCACCCGCCCGCGCACCACCAGCGGAACCGCCAGCTCGGAACGCACGCCATCCACCGCGTTCAGGTAGCGCGGATCGGCATGGACATCGCCCACCCGAATCGCCTGCCCGGTGGAGGCCGCCGCGCCGATGATTCCCTCGCCAATCGGGATGCGCCAGTGCTGCACCACTTCGGCGCGATGCCCGATCGCGAACCGGAAATACATTTGATTGGTGCCCTCTTCCGGCAGCAACACCGCGAAGATTTCATAGTCGATCAGGCGCTTGATCAGCGCCGCCGCATTGGGCAGAACTTCGTCCAGGTTCAGCGAAGAGTTAATCTCCTGGCCAATTTCGGCCAGGATCGAAAGCGTCTCCGCCGGCATGTCGATTTTTGTGTTGAGTTTCGTCGAATCCATCGAAATCAGGTGATGCACCCAGCCCCCCAGCTGGGATGCCTTAGATAAACTTCGAATCGAAGCCGCACGCGCGCGAGGTTTCGTTGCCGGCCGCTTCACACACTGCGTTTATACCATTATATCAGGCGGGCTCACGGCACTCGCAGAACCACGGAAATGATTTTTGCGCTAGTAGGCCCCGCCCGGTTTCGGAGCGTTTGATGCGGGGGTCGCTTTACCTGCTCGAGCTTGTTCCACGATTTTTACCCCGGCGCTGGCTCCGATTCGCGTGGCTCCCGCTTCGACCATCTTCAGCACGTCTTCGAGGGTACGCACGCCGCCAGCAGCCTTCACCCCTGTGCCCGGGCCTACGGTTTCGCGCATCAGCCGCACATCTTCAGGGGTCGCACCGGCCGTGCTGAACCCGGTGGAAGTTTTCACAAAATCAGCGCCCGCATTCTTGGCTGCCAGTGTGGCCCGAATCTTGTCCTCGCGCGTCAGCAAGCACGTCTCCATAATTACTTTGCAGATCGCGCCACCCGCATGGCTCGCTTCGACTACCCCACGAATGTCGGCTTCCACCAAACCCAACTGGCCGGACTTTAATGCTCCGACGTTGATGACCATATCGATTTCCTGCGCGCCGTGGAAAATCGCCCGCTGCGTTTCAAATACCTTTACTTCCGGGAGCGTCGCTCCGAGCGGAAAGCCCACCGTCGCGCACACCTTCACATCGCTTCCCCGCAAAATCTCCGCGGCTTGCGGAACGTTCCAGGGGTTTACGCACACCGAAGCGAAGTTATATTCCAGCGCTTCGCGGCATACTTTTTCCACTTCGTCGCGCGACGCATCCGCTTTCAGGATGGTGTGGTCGATCAAACGCGCGATTTTGGCGGCAGTCAGAGTCATTCTTTTTCCGGTGGCAATGTCAGGATGCAAACATCTTTCAGATTTCGGTAGCGCTCGGCGTAATCCAACCCATACCCGACCACAAAATCGTTGGGAATCGTAAAACCAATATAGTCGCCTTTCACATCTTTGATGCGCCGGGAGGGCTTGTCGAGCAGCGCCGCAATCTTCAATGATTTTGGCTTGCGCTGCTTCAGGATGCGCAAAAGATAGGTCAAGGTGACGCCGGTATCAAGAATGTCCTCAACCACAACCACGTTCAGCCCTTCGATGCTGCTGTCCAAATCTTTTAACAGCCGGACTTGCCCGGAACTCTGTTTCCCTTTGCCGTAGCTCGAAACCGCGATGAAGTCGATGGAAGTGTCCAGATTGATTTCGCGGACCAGATCGGACAGGAAAATGCACGCGCCTTTCAGCACACCCACCAGATGAACGCGCTCGCCCTTGAAATCCCGGGTAATAGCCCGCGCCACTTCCACTACCCGCTTCTGAATCCGCGCCCGCCGAATCAGCACCTTCAGTTTTTCTTGTCCCACCGCGACTGGCATTTCGATTTTTGCGCTCCGTGAGCGCGTAACTTTATCGCACGCGATTGAAGATGACAAGCGCAGCAGGCATCGGTCGCGAAAAAACTATCTTCTAGCGCAGATAACCCCAGGTATGCAGCCTATCGCTATCCTCCACCCAGCGATCGCCGATGTCTGTGCGGTAATACATATTCGGGATCAGCACGTTTTTGATGCGGGAGTACGCCTGGGCCTGAGCTTGTTTCATCGTCTGGCCCAGGCCAATCACGATCAAGATTACGCCCGAAGTTCCGGCGATCAGCCATTGCCCATTCACGATTTTCACATCTTCAATGCGCATTTCGTCGACCGGCGGTTTCTTAAATACAATCACCGCATTCTTGGAGAACGAATCGAAAGTTTCATCGTCATCAAAAGGAAACGGGGGCACCACGATGCGCACGCCGATCTGAAATCCGCTCCGCACCTTGAGTTTCGGATCATTCCCGTTCGCGAGATCCCAGAAAAATTGGCCGATGGGCGTGATCATCCCCGCTTGCTGAATGCTGATGGTCGGATAGCCGAAGCGCGCGGTGAATTCCAGCGGGTAAATTCCATGGTGATTGACGATGCAGTTCAGATCGATGTAACCGATATATCCCTCTTCCGCCAGCTTTCCCTCCATCTTCAGCAGCGTCTCGTCGAAAAGATGATTCGGTTCGCTCCAGAACATGGTGGTGCCCATCTCGCCGGTCGGCGGCCCATTTTCACCAGGGAACAGCTTTTTATGCTCGAAATTGATGTTGATGGGGTGGACAAATTTCTTGCCGTTGAAAAATGCGCCCACGGCAACTTCCACCCCGGTCACGCGCCGCTGCAGCTGAAACACCTTGATCTCGTCCGATAAGGCTTTCTTGTAGGCTTCGAGCATGTAAATGACGTCCTGCCCGTCATCTTCTTCGCCCACGAACAGCCGGCGTTTGTTGTTTTGCGCTTCGCCGCTGGGTTTAATGACGTAACGCGCCGGATTTTCCTTGACGTGTTCAATGGCGTCATCGAACGAATCGAATTCCTTGTAAGGAATAATGCCCACACCCGCCTTTTTCAGTTCTTCCTGGCCAAACGACCGATCGTCTTCCAGACGATCGGAATACGCGGAACCGCCGATCACCTTCTTGCCTTGCGCCCGGAGCTGCGTTGCCTTTTCGCCTTGTCCCAGGGTGTCGTCAAAGATCAAAATATCGGCCCAGTCGGCATCTTTTTCCCAGTCTTTCGACTTGGCCACAAAGCCGTCCGCAATGTCCGCTTCTTTCTTATCTGCGATGAAATAGCGGACTTCGTGCCCTTCCTTGGACACCTGCCAGGCAATATCGCTGATCAATCCGCTTAACGAAACGAACAGGAAATTTCTCTTTTCCATCCGACATCCTCTTTTTGTTTTGGCAAACCACTCACAATATTACGGTTAGCGTCGAAAACAACTCTAATTCCCTTTTGTTACAAGAGCGTGAACGAGCATAGCGCACCGAAATCATCGGTGACTATAACTAATCCTAATCGCGTTCCGTCGGGTGTTGCGATTCAAGCACCATTCCGGTGGGGCGTTCAGTTCTTCTCCTAATCTTCGTCGTCCAGAGACCGATTAATCATGGTGGAGATGTCTATGCGCGACTTGGAAAATCCCGGGATTCTGCAAGCCATACTCGAAAGCATACATTCCGGCGTCTACGTCGTGGGAAGCGATCAGCGCATTCTGTTTTGGAACGAGGGCGCCGAACGCATCACCGGCTATTTGCGGCAGGAAGTGGTTGGCCATTATTGCCGCGACTTTTTTCCGCCGCAAAACGAAGAGGAGAAAGCGGGAGTGTGTCGGATCGGCGGCGCGTTGGCCGAAGTTCTCCGGGATGGGAAGTCTACCCACTCCGACGTGGCGATTCGCCACCGCGCCGGACATCAGGTTTTCCTGCGGGTTTGGGCCACGCCCATCCGCGATAGTGATGGTGTGATCGTTGGCGCGTCGGAGAGTTTTGACGAGGATCGGACTTCCCGCGATTCCAACCGCAGGCATGACAAGCTCGACGAACATGGCTGTGTGGACCAGACCAGCGGCGCGCTGAGCTTTGGATATATCCGCACCGTGCTGAAGGAATGTTTGATGACCGTCGCGGAACACGGTTTGCCTTTCAGCGTGGCGTACGTCCGAATCGATCGTCTGTCCGAACTCCGCGCCCAGTATGGACCGGTAGCGCTTCGCGGGATTTTGCACGCCGTGGCCGAGACTACTACCAATAGTCTGCGGCCGACGGATTGCGTCGGACGCTGGAACGATGAAACTTTCCTGGCAATCCTGCCGGAATGTCACGCCCTCGAAGCGGAACATGTGGCTAAGCGGTTGCAGAAGGTGGCGCGCAATATGACCGTGAAGTGGTGGGGCGATGAATTTCAAGTAACGGCTTCGATTGCCGTTTCGGGCGCCGAGCGTTCCGACACCATCGAAACCTTGATTGCTCGCCTCGAGGTTCGACTTGTGCGGCAGACGCCCGCCAACACCGTGCCGACAACTCAATAAAAGCGCAATGGAAGCGTTCTGATAGGAGCCTCGCCGGATGTTCACCATCATCGGAATCGTCGTCGTCTTCGGGGCCGTGGTTGCCGGATATCTAATGGAGCACGGCAACCTGAAAGTTCTGATGCAGCCCGCCGAGCTCATCATCATCGGCGGCGCCGCGATTGGCACGGTACTGATTGCGAACCCCCTGCACATTCTGAAAAAGATGGTCGGTGGCTTGGGCACCGCCTTTAGCGGCACAAAATTCAGTCAGGCCAGATACCTCGAGACGATGAAGATGATGTACGAACTCTTCACTCGCGCGCGCCGCGATGGCTTAATGGCTCTGGAATCGGACAGCGATAACCCCGAGCAAAGCACTATATTTTCCAAGTATCCCAAATTCCTGAAGGACCATCATGCGCTGGCCTTCGTCTGCGATTCAGTGCGCATGGCTTCCAGCGGCGGCATCGAGCCCTTTGACGCCGATCAGATGATGGAAAACGACATGGAAGTCCATCATCACGAAGCGATCACGCCCATCGCCGCGCTTTCCACCATGGCCGATTCCCTGCCCGGTTTAGGAATCGTGGCCGCGGTTCTCGGCGTCGTCATCACCATGGGTTCACTCGGCGGTCCCCCAGAGGAAATCGGCCACAAAGTAGCGGCCGCGCTGGTTGGAACATTTCTGGGAATCTTGCTGTGCTACGGATTGGTGGGTCCAGTCGCCTCGAACATGGCCAAAGGGGCTGACGACGAACATTCCTACTATCAGGTATTGCGCGTAATGATTGTGGCTTTCATGAAAGGCACCGCCCCGGCCATGGCTGTCGAGATCGGCCGACGCGCGATTCCCGGCCACGTCCGACCCACCTTTCAAAACGCGGAAAAATTCATCAAAGATAAAAGCGACGCGCCAGCTGCGGCGTGACGCCGACACCCGGAATTGAGGCTCCATGGCCGACCAACGACCGATCATCGTCATCAAGAAAAAGGGCGGCCACGGCGGCCATCATGGCGGAGCCTGGAAAGTGGCCTACGCGGATTTCGTTACGGCCATGATGGCCCTGTTCATCGTGCTGTGGCTGCTGAATAGCAGCAAGCAGGTTCAGGATGCCGTAGGCGGATATTTCAAGGATCCCACCGGAACCTCCAAAAAAGTTGGCAGCGACATGGTGGGCCAAGGCGAAAATTTCGTGCTGTCCAAAGATAATATGACAGCGCTGAAGGAACAGCTGCAGAAAGCGATTCGCGAGGTTCCGAACTTCGACAAGCTGCGCAACCACATTGACATGACCGTTACCAACGAAGGCCTGCGCATCGAAATGCTCGAATCCGCGAAAGGAACTTTCTTCGATATCGGCAGCCCGGAACTGAATTCCGATGGCCACGATCTGCTGGTCATCCTTTCGCAGGAGTTGGGCAAGTTGCCGAACAAGCTGGCGATCGAAGGGCACACCGATTCCAAACCATATTCGGCCAGCGGCCACTATAGCAATTGGGAGTTGTCCGCGGACCGCGCCAACTCCGCGCGGCGATTGATGCAGGTGAGTGGAATTCGTGCGGACCAGGTGACCCAGGTGCGCGGTTTCGCGGATCAGCGGCTGCGCAAGAAAGACGCGCCGCTGGATCCCATCAACCGCCGCGTGTCGCTCATTGTTCAGTATCTGGTCAAGGCGCCCAGCGACAGTGACGACGACAAGAAGGCCGCCGCAGGTGGCGCTGAAGGAAAAGCACCGGAAGGTAAGCCTGGGGAGCCGGCCCCAGCCGCTGCACCCGCGCCTGCTGCTGCCGCAGCCGATGCCTCGAAGCCTGCACCGCCGGCGAAATCGGACTAGCCCCGGCGGGACCTTCCATATTTGTTTTTCACCTTTGAATCCTCATCTGTCTCTGTCCATCCGCGGCTGTACGCGGTAATTTGAGAGGTGGAGATATCCAAATGCCCGACACTTCATCGCCCGGCACCTCATTACCGGAACCCTGGCTGCGCGGAACTTTAACCGAAGTTTCCGCCGTGCCACGCGCGGTGCTGCATGCACTCGAGCTGGCGCGAATTGATCTGGCTCATTGGTGCGGAGCGTTGACTACTGACGAATTGAACTTGAGCCAAGAAGGGATTGCTTCCGTCGCTTTTCACCTGCGACATATCGCCCGAAGCATCGACCGGCTGCTGACCTACGCAGAGGGGCGTCCGCTGGACTCCGCGCAAATCGCCGCGCTGAAGAGTGAAACGCAGAAAGGCGCAACGCGCGACGAATTATTTGCCGAGCTGGAGTCGAGTTTGGCCCGTGCGGCATCGCGAATTCGCGCGCTCGACGCGACTCGTTCAGACGAACCGCGCGTTGTGGGAATGAAGAAGCTGCCCACTACCCTCGGCGGCCTCTTGGTTCACGTCGCCGACCACACCCAACGCCACACCGGCCAGGCCATCACTACCGCGAAGTTTATCCGCGCTCTAAGGAAATCCTGAATCAAAGGCTACTTCGCGCCGGCTTTCTGCACCGCAGCCTTCGCCGTGACCTCATCTGGAAGCTGCGTATAATCCGGGAAATTTCCGAACAACTTTTCTCCCGCCGCACCCTGGGTTACTGCTTCAATCAAATAGCGCCCGCCGACGAAACAGCCCTTCCACGATTGGCCGATCCCGCCGAAAACTTCTTCGCGGTCTCCGCGCGAGCGAATTGTGTTCCAGCCAATCTTGAATCCGCGCAATTCCGAGATGACTCTTTTCGCGGTATCGGCTTCATCGCAAGCCAATGACGAAACCAGGCTGCCATTCGAAAGATTCATTTCCGACACAAGTTCGGCCAGGTGGTCGACCACCACCACGGTATCGATGGGTCCAAAAGGCTCGCTGTGATAGAGCTTGGTGTTACGTGGAATGTTCAAAAGCGCCGCGGGAGGCAAATAAGCGGAAATATCCTGGTTGGGCAGAACTTTGCCCTTGGCGATCGCGCCTTCGAAGAGACTCACCGCGCCCTTGCCCAGCGCTTCGGTGTACAGCACGCGCAGTTCTTCCACTTTTTTGCTGTTAATGAGCGGGCCGAAATCGAGCACTGGCAGCGGGTCTGATTCTTTTTCGACCATCACCGGATTTCCATATTGCAGGCTCTGCAGCACGCTGAGGTACATTTGCAGGAATTGCGGAAACAGTTCGCGCTGGACCACCAAACGGACATACGCCGTGCAGCGTTGCTTGCCGTAGTCGAAGCCTTTGCGCAACTGCGCAGCCAGCGCCGGCCAGTCTGAATATTGCCAGACGCCATAGGCGTTCACGCCTTCCATTTCGAGCATGTAGCGCTTGCGATCGTCGTAAAGGCTGGAAGCGATTACGCCGCCATTGGTCTTGCCGCCCACGAACGCCAGGCAATCGACATGTTCGTTACGCACCAGCGCTTCGCTGAGCTGTCCGCCCGAGCCACTGACCAGCGAAACGGGCAAACCGCAGCGCCGGGCAATCGCGTGCGCCAGGGTCAGCGCGTACAGCCCGCCATCGGTAGGCGTCTTCGAAATAATCGAATTGCCGGCCAGAGCCTGCACCAGAACGGCGTGCATCAAAACAGACATTGGATAATTCCACGACGCAATGTTTGAAATCAGCCCGATGGGTTTGCGCGCGCCGAGCAGGCGGTCGATGTTCTCGATATACCACTCGACGCCGCTGATGCACCGGTCGATATCGGTGAGCGCTTGAGCGTAAGGCTTGCCGATTTCCCAGATGAGGAGCAGCGCGATCAGTTCACGCTCTTTGCGGAGGCCTGCCAAACAATCCGTGACGCGCTGCTTGCGTTGGTCGAGACTTACTTTGGACCGCTCGTCCGCTTCGGACTTCGCGAAGCGCACCGCGCGCAACGCCGTCTCCAGATCGATCATGGGAATCCGGCCGAGGCTGCGGCCATCGACGGAGGAGGTATAGTGGCGGCCGAACCCAGGATCCTTCCATTCCCCTTCCATTAAATTCAAAGCGCGCTGGTCGGAAGTGAAGGCATCCGGGGCCGCGACGTTCAACCGCCGCATCAAATTGTCCCACTCAGCAACGGCAGCGACCACAGGCATGCGTTTCCCCCTGTCGAACCTGTTTTTCTTTTACCGACACAAAAAGTGAAAAGGGCGAGCTCATTTGAGCTCGCCCTTTTTTCGTCCACCGACCGGAATGCAGCGCCTCTAGTGGGCCGCCGCCGCGACCGCTCGCGGCTCGTTCGTTTTGTGCTCATCAAACTGCGCCGTTTCGGTCGATCCCGCCAGGGCCGTGGTCGAAGCCGTGCCGCTCGTGATCACTTGCTGCACGCTGTCGAAATATCCGGTGCCAACAAAGCGCTGATGCTTCACCGCTTCGTATCCCGATTCTTTTTCGCTGGCGAACTCCTGATCCTGCAAGCCGCAGTAAGCGGTCATGCCATGGGCCTTATAGTTGCGGGCCAATTCGTACATGGAATGGTTCAGGGCGTGGAATCCCGCCAGAGTAATGAACTGGAATTTATACCCCATCGCGCCCAGTTCTTTCTGGAATTTCGCGATGGTCGCGTCGTCCAGATTCTTCCGCCAATTGAACGAAGGCGAGCAGTTGTAGGCCAGCATTTTCCCCGGGAATTTGGCGTGAATCGCTTCGGCGAATTCGCGCGCCTCGCCCAGATGCGGCTTGGAGGTTTCGCACCACAGCAAATCAGCGTACGGAGCGTAAGAAATTCCGCGGGCGATGGCGGACTTCAAACCGCCCCGGATGTGGTAGAAGCCTTCCGAAGTGCGCTGGCCGGTAATGAATTCATGGTCGCGCGGATCGATGTCGGTGGTCAGCAGGTTCGCGCTGTCCGCATCCGTGCGCGCCACAATCACCGTCGGCACGCCCATCACGTCGGCGGCCAATCGCGCCGCCACCAGTTTCTGAATGCCTTCCACCGTGGGAACCAAAACTTTTCCGCCGAGGTGCCCGCACTTTTTCGCGGAAGACAGTTGATCTTCGAAGTGCACTCCCGCGGCTCCCGCTTCGATCATGGCCTTCATTAATTCAAAAGCGTTCAGGTTGCCGCCGAATCCCGCTTCGGCGTCCGCCACGATCGGAGCGAACCAGTAGGTATCGTTCTTCCCTTCCGCGTGATGAATTTGGTCGGCGCGGGTCAGCGCCTGGTTGATGCGGCGCACCACATTGGGCACGCTGTCGGCCGGATAGAGCGACTGGTCGGGATACATTTGGCCGGCGTTGTTCGCGTCGGCCGCAACTTGCCAGCCGCTGAGGTAGATCGCCTGCAGGCCCGCGCCCACCTGCTGCACCGCCTGGTTGCCGGTTAACGCGCCAAGGGCCGCGACGTACGGTTCGGAATGCAGCAATTTCCAGAGCCGCTCTGCGCCGGCTCGCGCCAGGGTGTGTTCGATCGGCAGCGACCCGCGCAGCTGCTTAACGTCCTTCTCGGTGTACGGTCGCGTGATGCCCGCCCAGCGGGGGTCGGTGACCCAGGTGTGTTCCATGCTGTGGTGGTTGCCGTTTGTGCTCATCGTTATCCCTCGCATCCTTATCCGTCGAATCGCGGCCCGTAATATTGCCGTCAGTGGCAGCGAGTGTGCCGCCGGAACAGCAATCAGTCAAACGAATTGCCATTATCGCCTTGATAGATTATGGTTATCGGGACTTCTAGTACGACTCCGCAGTTGGAATGAAGAATTCGAAGGGTTTAGTGCGTAGCCATCGACGTAAATTTAGTACTCCCGGAACGCACCATGGAAATCGATCAACTCGAAACGTTCCTCGCCGTCGGCACCTACGGCGGATTTCACCGCGCCGCCGCTGCCCTGCGCATCAGTCAGCCCGCGGTCAGCGCGCGCATCCGGGCGCTGGAGGATTCGCTGGGAGTGAAGCTTTTCACCCGCACCGGTGGCGCACTTACCGTTTCCGCCGCTGGCAAAGCGCTCCGGCCGCACGCCGAACAGCTGCTCCGTGACGTATCGAAAGCCAGGCAGGCGGTTCACGAATTGCAACCTTCTTCCGGGGGCACGCTGGGCATCGCCGCGGCTCTCTCAGTGTGCACCTATTTTTTGCCGGACGTGATGAAAGACTATCAAGCCGCGAATCCCAAAGTGATGGTCAGCCTGCGTTCTGGAAACTCCGCGCAGGTGCTGAAGATGGTGCTCGACGGCGAAGCCGAAATCGGCGTCGCGCGTTCGCTGAATCATCCGGAGGTCGAGACCATGACGCTACGCGACGATCCCTTGATTCTGGTTGGCCATCCGAAACACCCCGCGGCGCAGCGGCGCCTGGTGCGCCTGGAAGACGTCGAAACCATGCCTTTGATTTTCTTCGATCGCGGCTCGAGCGACTGGACGCTGACCCAAAGCCTGTTCCGCCGCGTGGGGCAATTGCCGAATACAGTTCTGGAAGTGGAAACCATCGAAGCGGCAAAACGGATGGTCGAGCGCAAACTGGGCTTAAGTTTTCTGCCCCAGATCGCGGTGATTCACGAATTGCAGCGAGGTAAGCTGGTTGCCGTGCAAATTTCGGACGCCGAGGTTTTGGGCCGCAACCTCGATGTGATCTACCCGCGCCACCGCGCGCTGACGCGGGAGGCGCAAAAACTGCTGGCGTTATTGCAGACCGCGGCCACCAAGCCAGTTAAAACCAAGCCACGGAAATCCAGATGATTTTCCCAGGTCTCGGCCGGAATCCACTCAGAACTGTTTCACTCCGCCGTTGCTGATGTACCAGCACGCCCGGTAACCGGCGTGCGGAAATAAACTGTGCACACATGTCTCGGTTTGCGGCTGGTCGGTGAATATCTCCATCTTCCCGCCCTTGGTGGCAGTCCCGTAAAAAGACGTAATGGTCCCGTACGCCACGGTCTGATCCGGATTCGACATTTTGTGGCGCAGCAGCGCGTAGTCGGCCAGGTAAAGCACAACCAGCGCGCCAGCCACGATGAGCGCCGCGCGCCTCACCGGCCGCGTCCGCCGCAGTTCATTTTTTCTCGAGGCATGGCATCAGAATCAGCAGGTCCGTGGGATTCACTTCGTGGGTATCAGTGATGTCGTAGGCTCCGACGTTTCTCCATTTGTTCGAGCCTTCCGAAGGCTCGCTGAAATGAAAGATGGCGTCGTTATAGACCAACTTCCGTTCGGTGGCGATGGCGATCGGTTTATCGCTCAACGGTTTGCCGCAGCGTTCCATCAAATCGTCCGGGCTGATGGCCGTGACCACATGCGCCACCCGCGCTCGTTCCCCTACCGCGACTTTCGCCGAAATCTTGGCGAAAATTCCCACACAGACGTACGCCGCAATCGCGCCTAAAAACACCCCAACCGCAATCTTCCAAATGGACATGAAGCCTCCCCTTGGGCCGAGAGAGTAGTATTCGCGGGGTTGGAGGTCAAGTCGCCGAAGGGCAAGTCGCGCACGTCAAGTCGAGGGCCTCAGCGCGAGGGCATGGGCACGGCGCCGTGGCGTCGGATCGGGTTAGTGGCCGTCGCGTGCGGAAATGCGATCGTCATCGCCGGATCGCCGAAGAAATTCCAGGTGCGCCGCACGTCCGGATCGAGAATCCCGGATTTGGCGGTGATAATCGCCGCTCCAATCGTTTGCGATGGATTCGAGGCCAGGGTGCTGAGCAAAGCCTGGTTCATCGCGGCCTGCGGAGGTGGGGTGGTGAAACCCGAAGAGGCCCAAACGCCCACCGCGCCTCCATTCGGCGCGAAAAGCAGGGCGGACGACAGACTCTCTTCGTAAACGTCCTGGAAGAATCCGTTCAGGCAATCCATGATCAAGAATACCGGCAAGCGATTGCCATTGGTCAGCGCCGCCGCCGACGTGTTGTCCAGCAAGTCCGCAAAGGACCACTGCTGCTCGGACCCATGACCGGAGTAATTGACCAGCAACGCGCCGGCGTTAATACCCGCAATGATCTGCTGCGAAACCGTTGCGGGATCCTGACCGTCAGCCAGTATTTTGGTGGTGGTCAGCGAAGACGGCAAAGTGAGCGAGACGGTATTCGCCGCCGCCGTGAAGTCGGCGCCGTCATTTTGATCGGCGATCACCAGCGCCTGTTGGGTCCACGGTCCCGTAGTGCTGCCGCTCTCATAATTGACAATCTTGGAAACCACCAGGCTAGCGTCGGCCACCGTGCGCGCCGGAATTCTACCGGTCGGAATGGTCGGGAAACCGGTATCACCGAAATCGCTGAACCAATCATCGGAAGCCGTCTTGAACGCCGCGGTTTCAATCAGCCGCGTCGGAACCAAATCGAAATCGCCGAAACCCAGATAATTGCGCGGGTCGATGGACGCATCGCCCATCAGCAGTACGGCCTGGGGTTTACTGTTCGGGACTTGTGATGCCGCCTGGAGATACTCGCGCAGCGCGAGGGGAGTGCGCTCTCCGAAGTTATACAGGTCGAAAAGCTGGTCGGTGGTCACCACCGCTACAGTTTTGTTCTGCGATTTTCGCAGCGCGACCAGCGGAGCCAAAGTCGATTCGAGCGCTGGATTCGTAACCATAATAATCTGCGCTTGCTGCGGCGGTGAGGCCGCAGCGTGGAACGAAAGCGCGGATGGCGCCGCAATTTGGTCCGCGGAGAATGCCAACAGGGTGTGAGGGGTCCCCGCCGGCGCTTCCGGTACGGTCACGCTGATGGCGGAACCCGAATTCTGCGCGGTAACCGGGCCCGAAAGTCGCTCGATCTCCAGCGGATTGGTGATGTCGAACACTTCGATCTGCGAATTCGAGAAGCCGGTGAATTGCACATGCGCACCGGCCGGCGCCGATGCGCGCAGCCAGTTCGAATCCACTGCATAGGTATGCGGGAAATGCAGGGTAATGGACTGCACCAGGCTGATGTCGTTGTCGCCATCCAGCGCTGCCAGCGTCACCGTATTCGTCCCGTTTTGCACCATACCCGACGGCACGCTGAACGTATTGGTGACGTTCGCTTCGCTACTGAAGCTCATCACTCCCAGCGAAGCGCCATTCAACTCCACGCTGACGCTATGCGGCTGGCCGTCCGTGACGCCCTGCAGGTTGATGTCGAGTTCGGCCGGAATCGACGAACTGGAGTCGTAATGCTCGATGCTGAGTTCCTGGTCCACCGGCTCGGAATAGACTACTGCGCCGAAAAAGTTGTCATTATTGATTCCGTTCAGCAATGCCGAAAAATAGGTGGTGCGCTGTTGCAGGGTCACCGCGGCCGAAAAACTGGAGACGTTCGCGGATCCCTCGCCCTGCGGGCCCGCGGCAATTCGCTTTCCGGTCTGCAGTCCGTTGATCAACCAGTAGACGCGCGTGCCGGAGAAAGGTGTATCGATGCCAGTGCCGTAGAACGCAATGGAATCGTTCGCGCCCAATTTGCTCGATTGTTTGGTCGAAAGCAGGATGGGTTGCTGCACGCCCTCGGCGTAGAGCTGCAACCGGCGAGCCTCGCCGGCCTCAAAACCAGCGGCCGCCAGTTGCGCTCCGGTCACGATGTACCAGCCTTCAGCCTGGACCGAAATTTTAGCAGCCGCCTGTTCATCCAGAAACGCGCTGGTGACTTCCGGCGCCCCCGAAGTGCTCGAGAGGGAGAAAGGCGTCCCGGCACGCCACCTCGCGGTGGAACCGCGCGAAACCATTTGGTTCATTTGGCCGAGCAGTGCCGCCGGCACAATCGGCGTCGATTCCTGCGCCATGCTATCGGCGCTCACGGGACCGTGCGCCATGCGCGCTCCGCTGATGTCGACGTCTTCCAAACTGTATGAAGACATGGCCGTGCCCTGCGGATCGACCCAGCGATAGGTCTTCGCGGCATGCTGCGGTCGACCACCGCGCAAAGACAATGCCCCGCCGGCGATCATGGAAGGATTCAGCCGGTGACGGCCGCTCGCATCTTCGCGGTACACGTGGAAACCAAGATTGCGAACTTCCTCGCGGGTATTCCATTCCAGTACAACTCCGCCGCCAGGACGAGTCTGTGCATGGAAACCCGACAGCTGGACCGCGGTCGGCGCAACGATCGTCGAGGTCGTGGTTGAGAAATTGTTGCTCGGATTGGGATCGCTGGTGGTGGACGAAACGGTCGCGGTATTGGTGGCCAGAGTGGATGAGCTGAACATGACCGCCGTGGTGTTGATGGTCACAATCGCCAGGCCGCCTACGCTCAAAGTTCCGATGTTGCAGCTAACCGTTCCGCCGGCCTGGGAACAAGTCCCTTGCGTGGTGGAGACCGAGACAAACGAGACCTGCGGTACCGGCAACGGATCGGAAACCACCACACCTTGTGCGACGCCGGGTCCATTGTTTGAAATCTGCAACGTGTAAGTAAGGCTGGTGCCTTGATCCACCGGTTCCGGCGAAGCGGTCTTCACGATGGCGACATCGGATTGAGTCGGAGCTCCGACAAAAGTCGATGCCGAGGTCGTGTTGTTGGCCGGATTGATGTCGCCGACTGTCGGCGCGATGCTCGAAGTGTTGGTGATTTTAGTGATCGACGTGAGTCCCGCGTTCACCTTCACTACCAGCGGAAATTGGAGGACCGTGCCGGAAGTGATGGCCGTATTGGCATGGCAAGTGTTGCCGTTGCCCGTGCAACAACTGATAGCCCCGGTTCCGCCAACTGCCGGAAGCGTGTTGCAAATCCATCCTGCGGGAATTCCCAGGGAAACGAAAGTCGTCGACGCCGGAACGCTGCCGGTGAATACTCCGCCGGTTGCGGAAGATGGTCCGGCATTGGTCACGGTTTGGCTGAACGTAATGTTGTTCCCGGGCGCGACCGGATTGGGCGACGCAGAACTGCTGGCGATCAAATCAAACTGGCCGAGCAACGCGACGGTAACATTCGCCGTCGAGCTGTTCGTGTTTGGGTTCGGATCAGCGGTGGTACTGGTGGTGCTTGCCGTATTGGAAACTACCGTCCCCGAAGCCGCCCCGGCCGCGACCGTCACTACCAGCGTGAAGGTCGTAGAGCCGCCCGCCGGAAAAGAAGTGAGCGTGCAGCGCACAGCGGTGGTAGGCGTTGGGCAGATCCATGCCGTTCCGGTTTGCGTCAGGCTCACAAAAGTAGTGTTCGCCGGAATCGGATCGTTCAATACCACGTTCGCCGACGCGCTCGGCCCGTTGTTGGTAACCACAATCGTGTAAGTAAGGTTCCTTCCAGCTCGTACCGGATTCGGCGTGGCCGTCTTTTGCACGGAGATGTTCGCCGTATTCAGAGCTCCTACAACTGTCAGAACCGTCGCCGTATTGTTGGCCAGATTCGGATCGTTGGTTCCCGACGAAATGTTCACGGTATCGGCAATTTGGGTGCCGTAGGTCGCCGCGGCGTTCACGTTGACCTTGACCGTAAACGTATTGATGGACCCTTTGGCCACATCTGGGTTGGTGCAGACGATATTTCCCGCGGCTCCAGCCGCCGGCGTGGTGCACGACCATCCAGTCGGAATGGCAATCGATGCAAACGTGGTATTGGCCGGTACCGCTTCGGTGAACACCGCATTGACTGCGTCGAGCGGACCCGCGCTCGTTACCGTTTGAGTGTAAGTAATCGCGTTGCCCGGAAGAACGACACTGGGTGTCCCGGCATTGGTGACCGCCAGGTCGGCAAATGAACATTCCGCTCCAGGCTGCGCGCCGGGAGTTTCGTTAATCGTGAAATTCGAACCCATCGTGCCAGTTTGCCCCACCGTCGCGCCGTAGGCGTCGTTCGCCGTGGTGGAAAAGCCGTTGTTGCCTCCACTCACGCTTGCAACAGCCGGAGGTGCGGAAAGGAAAATAACGCCGCCACCACCACCGCCGCCGGGCCCGTGCCGATTTCCTGGGAACGGAGTTCCCGGACCTTGGGCCAGCCAAGTCGTGCCGCCGTTGCCGCCATTGGCCTGCACCGTCAATCCCGACAGGTTTCCACTGTTAGCAAATATTTCGATGGAGCCGCCCGCGCCACCACCGCCGCCACCATCATTCGCCACGTCGAGCGCGTTGAGTCCGTTCGCCGTGACCGTTCCGGTTCCGATGATCGATCCCGCGCGGAAGAGCACTATGCCGCCGCCCTGCGCGCCGCTGCTGAATGCGCCGGTGCCGTTGCCCGTTCCTCCAGTCGAGGGGAAATACCAGGTGCCGTCATTGGAGTCTCCGGCACCGCCGCCCCCTCCAAAAACCAGCGCGCCCGTCGTCGGAATAAATTCCGAGCCACCGAAGCCACCAACGATTCCCGCGCTTTGCCAGCCGAACCCGCCGTTGCCACCGGCGCCGCCATTGCCACCGGCGCCGCCGCCGGCGTTCTGATTGTTTGCCGCAGGATTCGAGTCCGTCGCGCCGCCACCGGCGTTTCCTGGTGCGCCGCGCGCATAGCTGCCATTCGGATATCCCTCGACGACGGTTTGCGCGGTGCTAATCGCGGCCGCGGCCGTCGAAAATCCTGGCGCTGGTGCCACGTAGTGTGGTGTCCCGGCGATGCCTTCACCCTTCGACGCATTGGCGTTAATCGTCGATAGCGTCACATAGTCAGTGGCCAAAAGACCCGATCCATTCCCGGCACCAGCGAGCACTCGACCGCCGCCCGCACGAAACCCGTCGCCATCCACGGCAACCGTGCCGCCCAATGTCAATTGTGATGCGACGTCAATGGCCAGCACTCCTCCCGTCGCTCCATTCCAGCTTAAGGCGGTGAGCCCCGCGCTCAGCGTCGCCGAAGTGTATTGCGGCACGCGAATCACTTGGAACGTAGCCACGCCCTGCGTAGCCGTCGCGATGGTGTTGGTATAGGAGTTCAGCAAACCGTTGTTTGCGCCGGCTCCCGTAAACTTCACCGTTCCGCCGCCGACCGGGACCGCCTGGGTGGCCACTACGAATTCGAATTGACCGGAATTATTGATGGCGGTTGAACCGGTAGCCGGATCGCCCGGCAGTCCGTCGCCGTACGAACTGGTATTCGTGGAATTGATGGTCGCGGCTTGAGTCTGAATAACCAGCAACAAATCACCCACCGCAATGGCGGTCTGCGCGCCACCTGTAGCCACTTGGCCCAACAGAATGGAGTTGGTTCCGGCCGCAGCGCCGGTAACCGTCGGACCCGGCGGGTAGTATGCGTTGACGATCCCGGTGAGCGTGCCGCCCGCGGTGTCCTTGCCCGGCGTCGCACAGACCAACGGTTGTACCACCGTGATCGCGGTGGCCGAGCTATTCGCGGGAACCGGATCGGTCGGAGCCGAAGCTGTAATCGACGCCGTATTCGTGATCGGGCCGGCGGTGGCTGGGGCCTTCACCGTAATCGTAATCGTGTCAATCGCGCCGACGGCGAGAACTCCAATGTTGCACGTAACGGTCGCAGTGCCGGTGCAAGTTACTCCTGCCGGAACAGCCGATGACGAAACGAAGGTGCCCGGAACGGTGTCGGAAAGCGTCGCGCTGGTGGTGGCCACCGGACCCAGATTCTGAACTTGAATGGTGTAGACCAGCGTGCCGGAGGTGAAGACCGGCGTGGGAGCCGCGGCCATCGTCACCGCCAGATCCGCACCACCCGCGGTCTCCACCAGCACCGAAGTCAGCGTGGCATTATTCGAAGGCGACGGATCCATCGTTGACGAAGTCGCGTTCGCCGTATTGAGAATCGTGGTCCCCGACGCCACGCCCGAATTGACCGTGACTACGTAACTGAAATTAGCAACCGCGCCGATCCCGAAAGAAGCGGTGTCGGTGCAAGTCACCGACCCGGTGCCGCCAGCGGCGGGAGCCGCCACGGTCCAGCCCGCCGGGCAAGTAATCGAAGTGAACGTCGTGTTCGGCGGAGTCTGCTGATACAAGACCGCATCATTGACTGCGTTCGGCCCATTGTTCGTGATCGTTTCCGTGTAAGTAATGGTGCCGGTCGGCGAGACCACCGAGGTCGAAGCCGTTTGGGTCAAAGCCAGGTCGGCCTGTGCGGCCACCGGCGCCGGAGCCAGCAACAAACAAGTCGATGCGGCCAGCGCAAATGCTCCGAGCGAAAGCGAATTTTGCAAACGCAACGCGACTGCGGCTCGAACCCGGTGCATCAGCCCGCGAACATTCGACCGCCAGAAACTGAAACGGGAATCGTGCGCAGTTCGCTTGCCGCTGGCATCGCTTTCGGAAAAGCTTACGCGGCCCAAAATGTCGACGGAGCGCGCCTCTTGATTCGTCCAACCCGAATCGCCCCGTGTTTCGATCCGATCCTCATTCGCGTGGATTTTCACCACGCGATGCGCCTTGAATTGCTCGCCGTCGCGGGCCAGTACGATATTGCCGCGTTGCACCTGGGCGGAATTCACGGGCGTAATGGTCACAATCTCGTCATCCTTTAAATTGGGCATCATGCTGGCGCCTTCCGCGCGAAATCGCACGGCCGTCCCCTGGCGCAGGAATTTCTCCGCCAGTTCGCCGAACAGGCGCGAATCACGCCGCGTAAGTTTTTCCGAGCTCTTCACGGAGCAAAACCTCCACAGCGGTAAGATCGGGCACAAAAGAAAATTCGAAACAGGGCACCTGGCTGGTGACCTTGCTGAAAAAATCGAGAATAAACGTCACCGCCTCAGCCGAATGATGCGGCACGAAACTGCGTGCGAACAATTCCGCGGACGCCTCGACGCTTCCCAAGGGCCGCAACGCATTGCTCGGCGCCTGCGCCAAAACAAAAATTCCATCGAGGGGCCAGCGAGCGGATTCCGCGATCCCCGCGTCGCCGTGCCACGGCGTCCCATACATCCAGACTCGGCCCTTTTCCCGGCGCAAAATGATCCGATCGTCGCTCAACACCCGCGCGCCGGCTGTTTTCAGCCATAGCCGCGACGATGTGCTTTTCCCGGCACCGGAATGGCCGGTAAGCAATAGCCCTCGACCATCGGGCGTTACCACCCCGCAGCCGTGCACTTCCACGCCTTCTCCGCGCGAGAGGCGGTGAATCATCAAAAGCTCGTCGAGCGGGTACTCCATGGGGCAAATCGGACGCGCCGTATCGAAATACGGGCGACAGAGCACGACCTGACCGCGGCGAAACTCCGGATCGAACCACGCGGCTTTGTACGGCATCGGCCCCAAAGACGGCGTGGAAAAATAAAAACGATAGCCGCCCGATTCCTCAAACAAAGTCCACAGTCCGCCGGAACGAAATAGGGGCGCGGAGGCGG
>Ga0307474_10000336_pt1 | contig 34288 bp, 25 predicted proteins | sample atmos_gasesECM1C_2_FD_203312 | JGI IMG/M metagenome (GOLD analysis project Ga0307474, IMG submission 203312) | Hardwood forest soil microbial communities from Morgan-Monroe State Forest, Indiana, United States - atmos_gasesECM1C_05 | ecosystem: Environmental > Terrestrial > Soil > Temperate... | reverse complement strand
CACCAGGCGGTCCAGCGTGGCCTTGGTAGCCTGGTCGAGCGAGACTGCGGGAGCGATTCTCGACATGCACCAACAACTCTAGCCGAAAACCACAATAATGTAAATAACTATCTGGACGATGTACTAGTAGTTTCACGCTAGGCGTGTACGAGCTCTACACCGTAGATGGAGTGCCAACTGGTCGCCGCTTTCAGCTTGTCGTTGACGTTGTGAATGTTCTTGACGCCTTCGGTTTCGAGCCACTTGCGGAAGGCGGCTGTGCCCAGCTTGGCGTAAACCGGGATGCCATCCTTCCAGGTGGCGCGGCCACAGAGGACGCCGTTGAACTTCACGCCGGATTCTCCGGCCAGTTCGAGCGTCTCGCTGAACTCGGCGTTGCTCACGCCGGCAGACAGATAGATGAATGGCTTGGTCGCCACATTGGCGGCCTTGTGGAACAGGTCGATCGCTTCCTTCTTCGTATAGGCCTTTTGGCCGCCGAACGACTTTGTGCCTTCGACGAACTTCATGTTCACCGGTACTTCGACTTTGAGCACGTCGACTCCGTAGCGGTCTTTCGAGAACTCGCGCATGCTCTCGGTGACGATGTGCGGTTTTTTCTTGGCATAGTCCAAGCCCTTTTCATCCGCACCCTCTTCGTAGCCCACGAATTCGAGGAAGAACGGAATGTCGTTGGCGCGGCATTCGTCGCCGATGCGCTCGACCCAGGCATGCTTGATCTCATTGACGTGCTTAGGATCGTCGGGCGTGTAGTAGAGCAGAATCTTGACGCAGTCAGCGCCCGCTTCTTTCAGGCGGCGAGCCGACCACACATCGAGCAAGTCGGGCAGGCGGCCGGGGCCGGTCTTGTCGTATCCCGTTTTTTCATAGGCGAGCAGCAGGCCGGCATTCTTGGCGCGGCGCTTGGAGGCCGGCAGTCCCCACTCAGGATCGAGCAGGATGGCGGTGGCGTGCGGGGTGAGCACTTCGCTGACCAGGGTTTTGAATTCTTCCATCATGGCGTCGGTGACTTCGCCACCTTTTTCTTTGGCCAGCGATTTTTGCAGGGAGCCGCGCTGATCCATGGCAGCGGCGGCGATCACACCGCGTTCGTTGGAGACTTTTTTGAGGCCGGCGAGTTTCCCGGGGGTGAGTTTCATGAGAATCCTCCTGATACCAATGAAGATGAGTGCTGGAAGTACCGATCATTGTAAACCAAGGCGGAAGGAAAAGCGGCGTTGCCCCGGCGCGTTCAGGCTCGAGAATTCCGAGTTTAGGAACCGAACCCCAAGGCGACGCTCGCTCGAACTGCGCAGTGGAGCTCGACGGACAGCCGGGGAGGCTGTACACATTTATAACAGCCTTCCATCTCAGACAGCGGCGGCACTGTTTGCGGCACTGTGCGGCACTGTTAATTTGCTGGTAAACGTCGCGGATTGGCGCTAGGCTGGAAGTGTCTCCTCTTGCAACCTTCCGCCGAACCCCTTCTCGGTGACGGTTCCTTGCGAAATCAGACATCGTTTCTGAGGCGTAAGGAGCCCTTATGGTTAGCCAAGCGTTCCGCTTGCGCGAGATACCCTACGTCGGTTCCGCTGCTGCAGACGATGGAATCTGGGTGGAAGGTCAGTTTCGCTGCAGCCGCCGATGCCGCCGGGACGGTGCGGCAGCGTACCTTGCTGTGCCTTCCCCGGGACAGACATTGTGCACCGCGGCGGGTAGTCTCTTCCGCTCTCGTCTAGCACGTTTCCGTCATGGCCGACCGGGCAGCGGTTCCCTGCGAAATTGGACGCGGTGTGCGCAGAAAGCGGAGAACCGTCATGCGTAGAAAAACCGTGGGTGCGCCCAGCAGACGCGGTCAAGAGTGGACGCACTCCGATGTCGACGGCAACCGGATTCACAACGAAATCCTGCTCAGCCTTCCCCTCGACGAGAGCCGGTTGGTTTTTCCCAAACTGGAACTGGTTCGCCTGAGGCCGCGCCAGGTGCTGCACGAGGTGGGAGATACGCTGAAGTCGGCGTATTTCTGTAACGGCGGGTTGATCTCAATTTTGACCTCGTTCCCCAACGGAAAAAATATTGAAATTGCCGTGGTCGGCACCGAGGGCTTCGTCGGGCTGCCTCTGGTTGCCGGGTTCCAGAGCGCGGCCACGCGTGCGATTGTGCAACTGGAAGGCACAGCCTTTCGGATCGACGCCTCGACCCTGGACCCTCTCCTAGGTCAATGCACCGGCCTGGAGCGCCGCCTCCAACAATTTTCACAGATGAAGTCCGCGCAGATTTCCCAGATTGCGGCCTGCAACCTGCTACACGAAGTGAAGGAGCGACTGGCGCGCTGGCTGCTGATGTGCCACGACCGGAACGGCTCCGACACCATGGCATTGACCCAGGAATTGTTGGCCGAGATGCTGGGCACGCGCCGTTCCAGTGTGACCCTGGCCGCCGGCGCGTTGCAGAAGGCAGGATCCATTGCGTACGGGCGGGGTCAAATACGAATTCAAAACCGGACCCGTCTTACCTCTGCGGCCTGTGAGTGCTATGAGGCGATGCGGCGGCAGGCCCGAGTGTGGCGTAACGAAGCGAGGGACGGCGTCGGGGGGTGAGCTTTGTGGCGAACAAACTAATGTGCGCTACAGCACGCAGTCGGATATAAAACCGCTTCGATCTATCCACAGCCTTCGCGTCCCCCCGACGCAGGTCCTTGTGAACAGATGAGGTCGGTTTGCAAGCAGGCACGCCCTGACGCCCCGGTGATTCCTCCTATTTCATTCGCTTTCCCCTCTGGGAGCGGGAATACCGGCCGGTTTTGACGGCAACCGACAGCTCCACATGTTCAAGCGCCTGGAAGCCGCGGAGGCTGTTGTTCGGATCCGCCGGGCCGCCCTTCAGGGCGGCTCCGACCACCAGGCTGAGCTGCTAGCAATTGAAGACGCCCTGGCCGATATCAAGAACACCCAGCGCCTCCTCTAGAATTTGCCCCGCGAACCGTTCCCTAACAGTCAGAGACCAGTGGTATAGTGGTATGACCGCTTTTCATCTGCGTCCAGAAGCGGAAAACCATCATCGTTGTTTAAGGGCGAAGCCGAGCCGGCCGGCCAATGCGACCGGCCTCAATGAAAGGGAACTGCCATCATGGCGATCGCGACGATTAATCCAGCTACCGGTGAAGTCATCAAGACATTCCAGCCACTTGCTGAAGCGGAGATCGAGAAAAAACTGCAGCTTGCGGTCAGGGTGTTCAAGTCCGAAGCCAAGACTTCGTTTTCCGTGCGCGCCCAGCGCATGCTGAAGGCGGCCCAGATTGTGGAGCGCGACAAAGACAAGTTCGCGCACCTGATGACGCTAGAGATGGGCAAGACCTATAAGTCGGCGGTCGCCGAAGCGGTCAAGTGCACAACTGCCTGCCGCTACTATGCCGAGAACGCCGAGCGCTTCATGGCCGACGAAGTGGTCGAGACCGGGGCCAAGAAGAGCTTCATCCGGTATCTTCCAATTGGCCCGATTCTGGCGGTGATGCCGTGGAATTTTCCGTTCTGGCAGGTGTTCCGGTTCGCCGCGCCGGCGCTGATGGCAGGCAATGTCGGGCTGTTGAAGCACGCTTCGAACGTGCCCCAGTGCGCGCTGGCGATTGAGAGCATTTTTCTCGAAGCCGGATTTCCCGAGGGTGCATTTCAGACCCTTCTGATCGGCTCGGGCCAGGTCGATGCGCTGCTGAACGATCCGCGTGTGGTGGCCGCGACCCTGACTGGCAGCGAGCAGGCGGGCATCCAGGTAGGAGTGGGCGCAGCCAAGCGGATCAAGAAAGTCGTGCTCGAACTGGGTGGCAGCGATCCATTTATCGTGATGCCATCGGCTAATTTGGACGCGGCGGTTGCCACCGCGGTGCAGGCTCGCGTGCAGAACAATGGCCAGTCCTGCATCGCGGCCAAGCGTTTCATCATTGCCGAGCCCATCGCCGATGAGTTCGAGCGCAAGTTTGTGGCGCGCATGGAGAGTCTCAAGATCGGCGACCCTTTCGACGAGAAGACGGAACTGGGCCCCTTGTCGACCCCGGACGGAATGAAGGACCTCGACCGCGACGTGCAGACGACAATCAAGGCCGGCGCGAAGTTGCTGACCGGCGGGCATCCGCTCCAGCGTCCGGGGAATTTCTATGCGCCGACGGTGCTCACGAATATTCCCAAGAATTCTCCTGCGTACGGCGAGGAATTCTTCGGACCGGTGGCATCGGTATTTCGGGTAAAGGATCAGGATGAAGCGATCCGGCTCGCCAACGACGTTCGCTTCGGCCTGGGCGCCAGCGCGTGGACCAATGATGAAAAAGAGCGCGAGCGCTTCATCAATGAACTCGAGGCCGGGATGGTATTCATCAACAAAATGGTCGCTTCCGACCCGCGCATTCCTTTTGGCGGCGTCAAGGCGTCCGGCCACGGACGGGAGTTGAGTGCGGTGGGTATGAGGGAATTTCTCAACGCCAAGACGGTGTGGGTTGAGTAGCAGTAATCAGTAATCAGCACTCGGTCTCCAGGAACTCTGCCTGGATTTGTCCTTCAAGGGGCCGGAGTGCTAAGCGGTGCAGGCGCGGTTGCGGCGGCCTCGGCCTGTGCCAGTAAGTGCTGCCACGGTCAGATGTCTGGATCGACGCGGTGTACAGCCACCTGCATCTTGTCGCCGTATTCGTCGTAGCGAACCCATATGACGCGGTAAACGGGCTTCCTGCCGCGTAGAGAATTCCGATCACATCGCCGGACCGGACGTTGGCATCGACTCCCGACAGGGGTGAAGTTGTGCGACGTCCTTCAGATTCGTGGCTTGCGAGAGGTTATGGCTCGTATCTGCTAAGAACGCTCGCGTGAGCAGCGTAAGCTGGATGTAATTGTGATCTGCCCCGAGCAGGTTTCGCCTGTTAAGGGCCCAGCTGTAGAGGAGGAAGAGGACCACCGGCAGGCAACACATGTTTGTATTCAGGGCAAAGATGAAGAGCGATCCGCCCGCCGTCGCTATATATTCTCCTACCCAGCCCAGGGCTAATACGGCGACGCTGATCGAAGTGCTCCGAGCAAATCTGAGCTGCTCTTCATGCTCGGTTTCGGTGAGCGTGTTCATGCTGTCGAGAGAGAGTACGAAGGTAAGAATGGCGACGAGAAATGCAGGGGATGGCTAGGGATAACCATCGCCCAAGGCTGGTTACGTCGCATTCCAGCGCAAGCGCGACGGATGCCGCGAGGCCAACGGTATAGTAGGGCGACTTGGTTGGGTGAAGTAGTTGCGGATCCTACTCACGGATCCTACTGAGAGTGGACCACCCATAGGAACCTCCGTTTAGCTGCGCAGGGAACCTTCAGGCGAAGGGCGCCCATATCTTGAAACACATTGGTTACGGCGGGCCAGGGGTGAGTCGCGCAGACCGACTCCGAAATCACTCCTGCGCTCGATAAATCGAGAAAAGGAGTAGCAGAAGAGCACTTTTTTAGGAATTTCAATCAGATTGTTTGTGCGTCAGAATGTTTGTGCGTATGACGTCCCTGCCTGAGGGTGGCTCACGACGATGCTCCCAGTGCCTCGCCCCTCAAACTATTGCCGCAGCGTGAGCCCGCTCAGCACCGCTTGCTGCTTGGCGATCAGTTGATGCACGCCTTGCTTGGCCACGGCCAACATCTTGGCGAACTGCTGGTCGTCAAAGACCTGATGTTCGGCGGTGGCCTGGACTTCGACCAACTTGTGGCCGGCTGTCATGGCGAAGTTCATGTCGACATCGGCGCGCGAGTCTTCCTCGTAGCAGAGATCGAGCAGGATCTCTCCCTCGACAATTCCCACACTCACGGCGGCAACAAAGTCCTTCAGGGGAACCGCGGTCAAAGTTCCGGCGTCCACCAGTTTTTCGAGAGCCAATCCCAGCGCGACGAAGGCGCCGGTGATCGAGGCGGTGCGCGTGCCGCCGTCGGCCTGGATGACGTCGCAATCGATCCAGATGGTGCGCTCGCCGAGGCGGGCGAGGTCGGTGACAGCTCGCAGGCTGCGGCCGATCAGGCGCTGGATTTCGTGCGTACGCCCGCTGGCGCGGCCCTTCGTGACTTCGCGCGGCGTGCGCGTCAGCGTGGAACGGGGAAGCATGCTGTATTCGCTCGAGATCCATCCTTTGCCGGAATTGCGCCGGAATTGCGGTACCGCTTCCTCGATCGAAGCGGTGCAAATAACGCGCGTATTGCCTACCTCGATCAGAACCGAACCTTCCGCGGTGGTGATGAACTCTGGGGTGACGAGAACGGGGCGGAGTTGGTCGGGCAAGCGGTTATCGGAGCGGTAGAACATAATCCGGATTGTAAATGACTGAGAAAAAAGAGAGCATCTATGTTGACAGTAGATATATCTATAGATATAGTTAACGACAGATCGAATGAAATATCGATCTCGAAAGAGGAGTTTCTCAGATATGTACGGAAAATGCGGAAGTTGGTGGCGGGGCGGCGTGGCAATGCCATTTATGGGTGGAAGTTTTCCATGGGGTCGTGGCGGTCGCTGGGGCCGGTTCTTTGGGCCGGGAGAAATCCGGCTGGCGCTGCTTTCGATGTTAGAGAGTGGACCGAAGCACGGCTATGAACTGATGAAAGAGTTGGAGACAAAATCGGGCGGCATCTACAAGGCCAGCGCCGGAGCGATTTATCCGGCGCTGCAGCAACTGGAAGACGAAGGTCTGGTGACCTCCGACCAGCCGTCAGGGAAGCGGACGTACTCGCTGACCGACGCTGGCAAGGCGGAATTACAGCGCGAAGCCGAAACGGTAAAGAAGATCTGGCAGCGCGCCGAACAGGCCGGAGACTGGGCTCCGTGGATCGGCATGGAGGGCGCCGAGGTATTCCGTCCCGCGGCTGAACTGATGAAGACCGCGTTGCGGGCCGCGACTCGCGGGTCTCACGACTCGGCGAAGATTGCCAAGATCCGCGAGATTCTGGAGCGGACTAAACACGAAATCGAGGCCCTGGACAAATCGCAGGCGTAAATCCCTGTCAATGGCCCAAGCCCACCAACCCGTCCGGCGGTGGGCTTTTCCTTTGCGGCTGGGTGCCTAACCGTTGCGGTCTTTGCAAGGATGTCATCGATGAGCATATTTGCCGGCGAAAGCAAGTTCAAATCAAGAGTGTGGCTCCTGCCGGCAAGACCTAGATCCCTCGCTGTTCTCGGGATGACAAATCGCTCCTGGGATACCGCAATTGTGAAACTGGCCTACGTCCGAGGATCGATCTGCGACGGGCTTACGGGGCTAGCTGCGTGGCGAGTTGGTTGACCGCGGTCACGTCGTAGAAATCAGAGATGTCGGCGTGTCCGGCTAGCGTGTCGCGCTCTTTGCCGTCGACCAGGATCTTCACCCGGAGAATGCCGGGCGTGTTCGCGGAGACGGTGTGGATCAGCGACGCCACGGTGAGTTCCTCGACCAGCACGCCGGAACGGTGCGTGTCGGCGAAGGCAGCGTTCACGTCGATGACGGCCACACCCGGGTCCACCAGGAATACACTGCGGACCTCGGCCCCGGCCCCGAGCACGTGCGGCGACGCCTTGTCGAGATAAATCGACAGCAGGGCGCGCAGCAGTTCTTCGGCGCGCTGCTGGCGCCCGGATGGCATGGGAATCTGCGCTGCCCGGGGGCGCAGGCTGCCATCCTCATCGTTCGCGACGAACAAAGCCACCATCTCGGTGGGTCCCGCAACCGGTGGCGCCAGGGGCCGGGTATCGACCGAGGCGGCCGGAGTCGCGGCGACCGTCTTCCGCATATTCCACGCGTAGATGCTCATCCCCAGCACAGCCACAAGCAGCACCGCCAGCGCAATCAGTAGGTGGCGTGGGATCATTGGTGGCTCCCGATGACGGGCTTTATCGTCATGGCGCGGCTCCCAACTGGTTATGTGCGGTCGCGATGGCGGTCGCCACTGCGCTGGTGACCAGTTGCTGGTAGTCGGGGGCGGTGAGCTGCGAAGAATCGGCTCCCTGCGGTGCGACCTCGACGGCTATGGCGGCTCCGGTCATGTTATTGAGCGGGCGGAGCGGCGCAGCCAAAGTGCGAACCGGGATCTGTCGCTTCTGGAATTCGGCAGCCACCGCCGACGCTGCGCTTTGGCTCAGAGCCAGCGCTGAATGCTGGGCAGTGGTCCAAGAACGGAACGGACCACGGTCGTCTTCACTATAGGGAAGCAATGCGGTGTAAACGCGCACGCCGTGGCCGTTGGAAGCGGCATGCAACGCAATGTAAATCGCTGCATGGTCGGCGTTGGCAAAAATGGCTCGCTGGTCGAGTGAGAGATTCGCATCAGAGTCGCGCAGCACCAGGGTCGTGATGCCGCGGCTCTCCAGTTCCTCGCGCAGGCCGCGGGCCAGAGCGACGGTGACGTCTTTCTCCAGCAGGGAAGAGTTGAGGGTCTCTCCATGATCGTCGCCACCATGGCTGGCGTCGACCACAGCAAAATAACGGCGCCAGACTTGCGGCGTCGGCCCTGCGGGTTGGGCTGGCGGTTGGGGCGAGGCGGCTGAGGTCCCGGGGGCAGGCGTTGTCGCTGACGGCGCCGGTGAAGTTGCCGGCGTGCCCGGAGATGTCTGGGCGATGGTAATCGTCCGACCATCGTTGCTGAAACTGGCCATCACCGGAATGGTGGAATGCACCGTCACGACCGCCGTTCCGTTGCCCTCGCTGTAATTGGCTGAGGGAATGGCCTTGCTGCCGAAAGTAAGAGTGGGCGAGGCTGGCGACACGACCGGTTCGCGCGCAAACGTCATCCGCAGCGTTCCCGGTTCGGTGGCCACGGTGGGATTCACCGGCGCGGTGAAATTGAAGACCAGGCGCGGAGGATTATCCCCTGCCAGGGAAGCCGTAAAGTGCGTGGCTACGCTGCCGATGAAAAGACGGCCGGAATCCTCGTGCAAAGTGACAGGTCCGCCCAGAATCTTGGGCAGCAGGGTACTCAATGAGGAGACCGACACAAGCCCGCGATTGTTTTCCACGAGGAATTTGCCCGGCAGCTCCAGGTCGCGTCCCTGGATTCGAGCGCGCGTCTTGCCCACCTGAAAATCATCCTCTTCCCGGTAGTACTTCAGGTGCCAGTGCGTGCCGTCGGTGCGCGCGCTTACTTTGCCGAGAGGTTCGAGCACTTCGAGCAGCCCGACATAGTCGCGCCCATCCCGCTGGACCAGGGGGAGAGAGTAATTCGCCGCGACGGAATAGACGGAAAGGTGTTTTTCCGGCCCGGCGCCGGACAGAATCATCGCCCAGAGCAGGATCAGGATCACCAGCGCCCCCAGATTCCCGAGACTGAGCCGGTTAGTCCAGCGCATATGCGGTCAACCCACTCAACAGCTTGGGGTAGAAATCAGTCGACTTCTGGGGCATGACTTCGCCCGCGAACGCGATGTCGCGAACCTGCTGCACACGGCACGGATTCATGAGGAATGCAATGTCGGCGGCGCCTTTGCGAACCTGCGCGAGCGCCTCGGAGGCCTCGCGCAGATAAGCCAGGTTCTGCTGGTTGCGAATGGATTCCTCCGAGAGCTTCAATACTCCTTCCAGCAGGCATTTGTGCAGTCGCACGACATCGAGGGATTGCTGCCGGAGGGAGAGCCCGTCAAAGAATTTTGCCCCGGCAGGCTTGGGCGAGTGCAGCACGAAAGCCCGGTTCGCAGTGATGGCCAGCAGCGCGGTCCCGGCGCGGCCGCGCTCGCGCAAAATCGCGGTGGCGCGCGCGGCGTCAAGCGCGGGATCGATTTCTTCAACCTCAAAGAAATTGCGGCTGGAACTCTGAAATTCATCGACGGAAAACGACTTGAGCGAATGCACCAGGCGGTGCGTGGGCAGTACCAGCAAGCCCGGATCGTTCATGTTGACGAAGGTCATCATGACAAATTCGTACGGAGCCTGGGCATCGGCCGGTGCGGCGGCGCGGCATTCGTCGCGGAAATTAAGCGCCGTTTCGTAGCGGTGATGGCCGTCGGCGATGACCAGTTTCTTGTCGCGCATTCTATCCTGAACCGACTTAATTACCGCGGGATCGGAAATCTGCCAGATGCGGTGCGCCACTCCGTATTCATCCACGACCTCGATCGTGGGCTTAGCTGCCGGACCCGAACTCAGCAGGCCGTCGATCTCACCGGGGTCTTCGTAGAGGAGGAATAGCTGTTCGTAGTGGACGCGGGTCGCGCGCATCAGGTCAAGCCTGTCAGCCTTGGGCTTGGCCAGGGTCTGTTCGTGGCGGAAAACTACCTTCGCAGCATAGTCTTCGACACGGCCGAGCGCGATGAACCCCCGCCGCTCAAACCTCGCTCCCGAGGGCGCGGTAAAGGCCTGAGAACAGGCGTAAACTGAGGGCAGGGAATCCTGCCGCAGGATTCCCTCTTTGCGCCACTGCCGGGCATTGCCAGCGGCTCGCGTATATACATTATTGGTTGTATTGTCATCGGCCTCACCGCGGCCAAGAATGATCCTGACAAGGTTGTACGGGCTGGCTTCGTAATACTGCTGTTGCATCGCCGGAGTGATTTTGTCGTAGGGTTGAGTCACCACCTGCGAGGCGGCTACCCGCTGCAGGTCGTACCGCAGAGCACGAAATGGAAGTATGTCAGCCATAGGAAACCTTTGATTGTAACAAGATAGCGGAGCCGCCCGCGGGCGCAGGCCAGACGGGTAATCCCGCCTGATGAAAAGTGGGTGTGCCGTTTGGACATTTGTCACTAATTTTTGACAAAAAGCCTGCTGCGCGCGGTAAAAGCTGTGGTAACATCCGGCCCATTGAGGTAGTACTTATGGCCCGCCTGAACGATCGGCGTTGGTCATCTCGCCCTGAGACCCAAGTTCGAATCCCCCGGCCGGGTTCCGCCCCGAATCCGACCACGATAGAGCTGCGCCAGAAACCTCGACTGGGGAACTCCATGCGGCTTTGGAACCCGATCCTTCTCGCGGTATGCGTTCTCTTGTGCCTTTGTCTCCCATCTGTGGGGCAAACCGACGTCAATGATGTGCACGTGCTGCCGCGCGAAGTGGAGAAACCAAAAGAGCCACCCAAGCAGGACCTGGTGTCGTCCACGTCCGGGCTGAGCGCACACGTGCGCCCGATGAAGGTCGACGTCGACCTGGTGCTGGTTCCGGTGACCATCACCGATCCCATGAACCGCCTGGTCACCGGCCTGGAAAAAGAAAACTTCCAGCTCTTCGAGGGCAACTCCGCCCAGGATATCCGTACCTTTTCGAGCGAGGATGCTCCGGTTTCTTTGGGCGTGATCTTCGACTCCAGCGGAAGCATGAGCAGCAAGATGGATCGCGCCAAGGATGCGGTCATCGAGTTCTTCAAGACTGCCAACCCGCAGGACGAGTTTTTCATGATCACCTTCTCCGATGAACCGGAGCAGGTCAGCGATTTCACTAATTCTGTCGATGAGATTCAGAACAAGCTGGTCTTCGCCGTCCCGCGCAAGCGCACGGCGTTGCTCGACGCCATCTACATGGGCGTGAGCAAGATGCGTCAGGCGAAATATCCCAAAAAGGCTCTGCTCATTATTTCCGATGGAGGCGACAATCACAGCCGCTACACGGAGAACGAAATCCGTTCGGTGGTGAAGGAAGCCGACGTGATGGTCTATGCCATCGGCATTTACGACCGCTATGCCTCCGCCATAGAAGAGCGACTGGGACCGCAACTGCTGAGCGACATCACCGAGCTCAGCGGAGGACGAGCCTTTACCATCGACAATCCCAACGACCTGGGGGATGTGGCGACCAAGATTGGAGTCGAACTCCGGAATCAGTATGTGCTGGGGTACCGCCCGAACAAAGTTGTGCGCGACGGCAAATGGCGTAAGATTAAAGTGAAGCTTCTGCCACCGAAAGGATTGCCGCCTCTACGGGTGTATGCCAGGACAGGATACTACGCGCCTGCCGAATAGAGCCACGCTTCTGCTTCTCTCCACCGTTGTGATCTGGGCCGGGATCCTGGCGGCTACGCCTGCCCGGACACAGTCCACCCCAGCAGCGAGCGACTCCAAACCTGCTGAGAAGCAGCCTGTTCAGGTTCAGACGTCTCTGGAAAAGCCGGCCCCGGACCAGAGCAAACTTGCCGAGCCTTCGCCGGAACAAGGGAAGAACTCAGACGCTCCCAAAACGCAAGATCAAAATAAAGATAAAGATAAAGACAAAGATAGACAGGACTCGAACCTGAATGACCAGGGAGTCTTCGTCTTTCAGAAGCACGTCGACGAAGTCCTGCTTCACGCCACCGTGCAGGATGACAAACAGCACATCGTGACCAACCTCGACCGTGGCGCTTTCACAGTATTTGAAGATGGCAAGCCGCAGAGCATCATTTCGTTCCACCACGAAGACATTCCGGTGGCCATGGGTATTGTCATCGACAACTCGGGTTCGATGCGGGAGAAGCGCAACAAGGTGAATCAGGCCGCACTGAATCTGGTGCGTTCCAGCAATCCGCGGGATGAAGTCTTCGTGGTCAACTTCAACGACGAATACTATCTCGACCAGGATTTCACCAACGATCTTTTGAGGATGAAAGAAGCGCTGGAGAAAATCGACGCCCGCGGAGGCACAGCCCTTTACGATGCGGTCGTGGCCTCGGCTGAGCATTTGAAACACAACGCCCGCCTGGAAAAAAAGGTCTTGTTCGTGGTGACCGATGGCGAGGACAACGCGAGCAACGAAACGCTGGAGCAGGCGGTCAAGCAGCTCCAGGAAGAAAACGGCCCCCAGGTATATGCCATCGGAATCCTGGGCGACGAAGAGCATCCCAAGCGCGCCCGGAGAGCGCTGGAGATCATCGCGCAGCGCACCGGAGGGATCGCGTTCTTTCCCAAGACGCTGGACGAAGTGGATGAGATCAGCCGCACCGTGGCGCGCGACATCCGCAATCAGTACCTGATTGGCTACAAGCCCACCAATCCTCGGGGCTCCGGCGGCTTCCGCCTGGTGCGGGTCGAGGCCAAGGCTAAGGGCCACAGCAAAATGACCGTGCGCACCAAGAGCGGTTATTACGCCGGGGCCCAGCCGGCGGGCGCGGCCAGCAAATAGATTTCTTGTGAAGCTAGGCCTGCTGTCCTTTGCCATCGAGAGCTCAGCCGCGGAGCGGCTATTTAGCCCACAACTCGCCTATTTTTCCACGACATCTGGGGCAGTTCGGGAAGGTGAAATCGATTCTTGTATTTCCTATGCGTCACGATCACTTCGCGTTTCCTCTTGTGGGCGCTTCCGATCCAGCCCTAAGACCTCCGGGTCGGAATAAATCCGGACCGTACCGCCGGGAAGGTTCATTCCAAGGTGCCAACCCCCACCGTAGCAGCGGCTGCGGAGCCGTTTATCGCAGACGACGGGGATGTTGATTCTAAGGTCGTGCGATATCCTCACGACTCCTACCCGATCCGTTAGCTTTCGAGGCCGAGACCTCTCCCGTCAGCGGACCGCATTTTACCCTTGACAGTGAGTTGCCGCGAAAGTAAAAGTTACGAAACGTAATGTTGCGAAACTATGCTTGGCTTGTCCTCGATCCTCGTCTTTTGTAAGCGCAACCGGTTACACATGTCTCACAAGTCTCATTCCGTCGCAGTTGCCTTGTTGCTGCTATCTCCGATTCTGAAGGCCAGTCACAATTCGATGGAACAGGATTGGACTCATTACGTACGCATTGGGGCGTACGGGCTGCGGAGCGACAACGCCGACCAGATCGTGCGAAGCGCCCAGGAAGACGGCGTGTTCGGCATCGAAGTCGACAACGATGTCCCGGGGCGGTATGAAAGCTTTGTCAATCCTGAAGAAAAGCTAAGAGCCATCCGTGAAGTGGCGGAGAAGGCACACGCAGCGGGCAACCGGGCCTTCGTATACATCGCCGGAACCGAGTGTATTACGGCAAACGCCGATAAAACTCCACACACGCTGGCCAAGGAACATCCGGACTGGCTCCAGCGGAAGGTCACCGGAGAGCCCGCGGTTTTTGGAGGTGGCACCGCCTTCTGGATCAAGAAAGGCGATGAGGATGTATGGGTCAGTCCTTACGCGCCGGACTGGCGCAAGACCTACATGGAACGGGTGCGGCAGATTGCAGCCACGGGGATTGATGGCATTTACGTGGACATTCCGTATTGGATGACTCATTTCGGCGGTTGGGAAGACACCTGGGCGAGCTTCGACGACTACACGGTGGCAGCTTTTAGAAGAGCTACAGGCCTTGATGCGAAGAAAGATCTCAAGCTGGGAGACTTCTCGGACGGCAATTTCAGGAAGTGGGTCGATTTCAGAATTCAAACTTTCACCGATTTCATGCAGGAAATTGATAGGAACGCGAAGGGTGTAAATCCAGCGATCAAGACGATCCCGGAGATTTACCCGGGCTTTGAGGAAGAGGCAGTTCGGGTTGGAGCGGATGTGTACAGTTTGTACGGAGTTGTCGATGCCGTTGCCCATGAATATGAGTTCGGCAAGGGTGACCATATGGCGTCATCGCGAACGCCGCTGGATTGGTTCAATTATCAAGTGGGGATGCACTCGTTTCGCGCCTTTGCGCAGGGTAAGGCGACATGGATATTGAATTACTCATGGGACGGCGACAAGAAAGTCGATCGGCGGGAGGCGATGATGAACCTGGCCGCCTCGGAAATCATGGCCGGTGCAAACTTTTGGGATGCGCCGGGACATTCCATGGCGGGATCGAACGATCCTGCGACTCGGAGGAGAATCTTTTCCTGGATCAAGGCTCATGAAGACACTTTCTACCGGCGACGCGCAACGATCGCTCCCATAGGCGTCTACTTTTCTCCCCAGACGCGAAATTACTACGCCAACGAATTCATCTCTTCCTATCGTGGGGTTCTCATCCTCCTCATGCAAAAGCACCTGGAGTTTCAGGTCGTCATTCCCCGCACGCTTGCCGACTTCTCGGGACAGACCTTGATCCTCCCCGACGTGCGGGTGATGAGCGAGGGAGAAAGAGCGTGGCTGCGCCAGTACGTGGATGGAGGTAAGACGCTGGTGGTCACGGGAGAAGACGTGACCCACATCGGCGCAGGTGCGAATGTGATCCGGTTCGGTAAGTGCCCCGGGAAGGATTACTACGCGGCATTCGAAAAGAGCGTCGAGGAATCCCACCCTGATCGAGAACACGAATTTCTGACCAGCCTGAAAACCGAGGCGCGGGTTCGGGTTGTTGCTTCGCCCATGATCGCTACGTCGATTGCCCAGGTTGACGGAAAGACCCACGTATTTCTTGCCAACTTCGCGGGCCTGCAGGGCGGAGTGAATCCGATTCAGATGCCACAGACCGGCGTTCAGGTCACGGTGTCTGGCGCAGCTAACGGGCATGGATTCTTTCTTCCGTTTCTTGGAGAAGTACAAACGCTGAATGGAACGGCTGTCGACGCCGGCATGAGTTACAAGCTGCCTGCGATCGAGAAAGGTGCGGTGTTTTGGTACGAGCCGTGACGGGCGATCGCCCGGCCCGAGCGGGGTGGGGAAATGGAAGTTTTCATGATCGATCCAGCAGGCTAATAGTCTTTGTTGCGGCAGTTCTCTCGAATATGCGTGCGCGCCGCGGAAAACGACGTCTACCGGCGAATCAAACGGGGGCTCCTTATGGGAACGACTAGACGACTTCTATCTCTGGTTCTAGTGACTTGCTTTTTCGGAAGCTTTCTAAACTTCGCAGTCGGACAGGGTAGTTACAAGGCCCAACTCCGAGGTGTTGTCTCAGACCCTTCGGGAGCAGTGGTTGCCAACGCGACCGTGACCATCACGGACGTAGGAACCGATATCTCCAGCACGGCTCACACCGACGACAGGGGCGCATACTACTTCTCCGGTTTGCGGCCTTCAACGTATTCGCTAAAAGTTCACGTGCCGGGTTTTCGGATCGAGGAAAGGACCGGTGTGGTGCTCGCCGTCGATCAGGAAGCCACACTCAACTTCAGACTAATCCCGGCGAGTGTTAACGAGAAAATGGAGGTCACGACGACGGCTCCGCTGTTGGATACAGAGAGCGCGACGCTCGGAACCAACGTCACCAACGAGTACGTGAAGGACCTCCCTTTGCTGAACCGCAGCTTCTTCGGTCTCACATTCATGTCGGGAGGAGTAACCGAGGTTGCCGGAGCCGGCACGCAGGACAACTATCCGGCGGGAACCAATTTCGTGTCCAATGGTCAACGGAATGCGACGGCGGAGGTACGGCTGGACGGCGCATTGATCAGCGCGCCGGAACAGGGCGAAGGGGCGACCAGCAATGTCTACTACGAGCCCTCGGTGGAGATCATTCAAGAGTTTAAAGTTCAGAACAATAGTTTTTCCGCGGAGTTCGGCAACAACGGCGGCACCGTGGTGAACATGGTCCTGAGAAGTGGAACGAACACCTTTCATGGAAGTGGGTGGTGGTTCGGGCAACGCTCGGGAACAGATGCGCGTGACTTCTTCAACCCGGAACCAGGCGCAAAGCCTAACCACGAACGCGACCAGTACGGCTTCTCGGTAGGCGGGCCGATTCGGAAAGACAAGACGTTTTTCTTTTTCGATTTGGAGAGGGTGAGAGATAACGAACCGATTAACCTTGTAGCCACCGTGCCGATGAACGGGAAGTTTCCTGGGACGTCGAATGAGCGAGCCGGCGATTTCTCAGCCGCAGCGAATCCGATTTATGATCCGATTAGCTGCAGTGAGACCGTTCCCCCCAACTGCTCGACGAGGAATCAAGTCGGATCCCAACCCGGCGGGGTTTTGAACGTAATACCCGGGAGCGAAATAGACACAATTGGACAGGCCATCATCAATCAGTACCCGCAGCCCAACCTGCCCGGGGAGTTCCTCAACTATCGTAAGACCACTTTGTCACATTCTCCGGGCTATCAGTTCGATATTAAGCTGGACCATCAGATCTCGAATAAGCACCAAGTGAACGGGCGGTACAGCCGGCTGCACAACAACTCTACAACTCCAGCCGACCTGGGAGACGGCGGCGACAACACGGGGGATAACGGCGGGTACGGAAATGCTCCCCTCACAGTACAGAACGGCTCGTTGGAATACTCATGGACACTGAATCCCAGGATTATTTGGACCAACCATATTGCCGTGGACCGGGCCGCGCAGCGTGAGACAACGAACTTGCCCACCCTGGAAAGCGCTAATTTACCGACCGTGCTGGAAGCCAACGGAATCGACCGAATGCCGACGATTCAAATGTCCGGGGCATCGCAATGGAGCAGCCTCTACGATCAGTGTTGCATCAACACGACCTTTGCCCACACCCTTTACAGCTATTCCTCTCAGTTGGTCATCTCCAAGGGATCCCATCTAATGAAGATGGGAGGCGAACAACGGATATTCTTCAACAATTTCTTTCAGCCTCCGAACCCCACCGGACTGTTCAACTTTACTGACGACGTTACGTCGCAGGTTCCGAACAGTGGCGCCGGAGGTGGTACACAAGGAAATCCCTTTGCCAGCTTGCTGTTCGGCTATCCGGATAACAGCAGTGTGATCAACATTTACCCGGCAGTGGCGAACAAATCGAAGGAAACTGGTTTCTACTTCCAGGACGATTGGAAAGTGAACTCCAAACTGACGCTCAACCTGGGATTGCGCTATGAATGGAGCACGCCGTATACCGAGCGTTTCAACCGGTCTCAGTTCAGCGATTTCACGGGCAACAGCGGGATAACCCTCGATTTGAGCAGTGGCGGCCGCACTTCGGGACTGGGCACGGTAGCGTTGACGGGGACTACATTGTTTGCTACGTCTGGAATGAGAAATGTCCCAGTGGACCGGAATAACTTCGGGCCCCGCCTCGGCTTTGCTTACCAGCTGGATTCAAACACGGTCATTCGGGGCGGCGCCGGGGTCTACTACGGCATGAGCGTGGCTACGAACTTCCAGTATCCCGGAACCGCTTTCCGCAAGAGCGCGACGATGTTTTTTACGCTGGACAACTTTAATTCGCGGTCCGCGAGCCTAGCCAATCCGTTCCCCGGCGGCTTAACCGGGCCCCAGGGAAAACAATACGGCTCCTTGGCCGAGTGGGGCTATGGCAACGGAAATGATCTGGGAACGACAGCGGCGCAAAATGGGGACATTTACCAGTGGAATCTAGGAATCCAGCGGTTGCTGCCAGGCCAGATCGTCCTCGGGATCGACTATTCGGCCAACCGGAGCACGCATCTTCCGTGGGGCGGGTACACTAGCACCCGCAACCGGGATTTTATCTCGTCGAAATTGCTGGCGCAGATTTCGGCTCGGCGGCACGCGTTGGACCCAGTCAATTGCGACCTTCTGGACAGTTGCGTGAGCAACGATCTGGCAAACACCGTCGCAAACCCCTTTTGTCCGATGTTCGGCGGAACAGGATGCCTGACCTCCGGCCGCGCTATTTTCAACGAGCCTGACTCCCGCTACAAAGAACCGATGCTTCCACTGGTGAACCTGCTCCGGCCCTTCCCTCAGTTCGACGGTGATTTTGAGGGGCTGCCGGTGCTCGAGGCCAGCTCGTGGTACAACTCGATGCAGATTCGCTTCCAGAAGCGCACAACTCACCACGTAAGCTTTGAAGGAAGCTACACATTATCCAAACTGACAGATGACTCGTCGGTGGGCGCGAATGCATTCGTGGGTACGTTGAACAATGGGAACCCACAGCAGTTGGACAATCTGAAAGCGGAACACAGCATCGGCGCCAATGACACGCCACAACGGCTGGCGGCGGCGGTCATCGTCGATCTGCCCTTCGGGCGTAAGAACTGGATCGGCGGCGATATGAATCGTGTTCTCGACGCGGTCGTTGGCGGCTGGAACATTTCCGCACTAATCACGGAGCAGTCCGGACAACCGTTGTCGATCCCCATGGCCAATCCCCGCTTGATGGACGGCAACCAGCGGCCCGATGTGCTCTGCGGTGGTGGCATGGGAATCAGCAGTAACAGGGCTGCGATCAATCAGACACCCATTCTGAATGTCAACTGCTTCGCGGACCCGGGTGACCAGATGCCGGGCAATGGCCCGCGCTACTTCTCCGGTCTGCGCACCGATGGCATTCATAACGTAGATATGAGCTTGTACAAGGAATTCACGCCGAGGGAATCCATGAAGCTGCAATTGCGAGCCGACGTGTTTAACGGCTTCAATCACCCTCGCTTTTTTCCGCCTAACACGAATTGGGCTCCCGGCGACCTAACGTTCGGTATTATTAGTTCCACCGCAACCGGATACACTCCGCGCCGACTGCAGTTCGGAGTCAGGTTCGAGTTCTGATGGTGTAGCGTAAGCCGGCAACCAGAATCGATACCAATTTCGCCCAATCTGAACCGAGAACGTCCGGGAAACCAGTCGTCAATGAGGAAGCGCGAAGCTGAAAACGTCGCTTTCAACCGAGAGCGCGACGTACTGGACCCCATCGACTGCGTACGTCATCGGTGAAGCGTGCATCGTCTGGCCGGTGTTGAAGTGCCAGAGGGCGCGTCCGGTGCCTGCGTCGACCGCCTCCAGAGATCCGGTGTCATCCCCAAAGAACACCAATCCCCCCGCCGTTGTAAGGGTCCCGCCCCAGGAATCACCTTGGCCGGCCTGGGGGCAACGCCAGACGGCTTTTCCGTCTGGCAGGGAGAGCGCCACCAAGATCTTCTGAGCGTGCTCATCTGGCGGAAGCTTCGTACCTGTACCGTAGTAGGTCTCGCCTTGTGCAAACGGTTTCGGGTTCGCGAAGAATACGTTGCAGCTCTCCAGCGCCATTACATAGAAAAGCTTGGCGTCGGGATTGTAAGAAGGCGAAAACCAATTCGTGGCTCCGTTGATACCCGGGCAGATGTAAGTGCCTGCCGCAGTGGGTATTCGTCCTGACAATATCGGGCGGCCGCTTGGGTCGACGCCCTTGGCCCAGTTCAGCTTTTCCACGAACGGTGCAGCATTCAAGAACTTGCCGTTGGTCCGGTCCAGGACATAGAGAAAACCGTTGCGGTCGGCCTGGACCAACAAGCGACGGGCTACGCCATTCTCGTCGAGATCCAACAATACAGGCGTTTCGTTGGCGTCATAGTCATATAGGTCGTGAGGTGTGAACTGGAAATACCATCTCAATTTCCCGGTGTTGGGGTCGATTGCCAGGACGCAGGCCGTGTACAGGTCGTCGCCCGGGCGGGAGGCTCCCGCAAAATCAGGCGCAGCGTTACTGGTTGTCCAGTACAGCGTGTCGAGTTCTGGATCATAGGTGCCAGGCATCCAGGTTGTGCCGCCGCCATGCAGATAGGAATCGCCGGGCCAACTGGAGGATCCGAACTCTCCCGGAGCCGGGATGGTCCACAAACTCCACTTCGGCTTGCCCGTCTGCGCGTCATAGGCGGCAAGAAATCCGCGAACGCCGGAATCGCCGCCTGAAGTGCCGACGATCACTTCGTCTTTCACCACGAGGGGAGCGCTGGTCGCACCATAATGTTTCGCCTTGTCGGCGTATTGGATGTCCCAGCGCAGACCTCCCGAACGAGCGTCTAGGCAGAGCAAGTGGGCATCATCGGTTTCCATGTAAACAAAGTTCTGCCACACCGCCACCCCACGACTTTTGTGAGCTGCAGCATCGTCCAGTAAACCTAAACTCACTGGCCGTTGGTAATGCCACAATACCCGTCCGGTCCGGGCATCGAGCGCGAATGCATCGTTGGCCGAGGTGACGTACATTATGCCGCGGATAACCACGGGCGTGGCTTCTAGCCGCTGGGAGTTGCCGGGGTGGAACACCCACGCTGCGCGCAGCTGAGAGACATTTGCGGCATTGATTTCATGCAAACTGCTGTAACGGCGCCCGGTGTAGTCGCCATGATAGGAAGTCCAGTTGACGCCGACCGGACGCGCCAGCAAGTCCTCTGCGCCAACGCTGCTGACGGCAGTGAGAGGAGATTTCCCTTGCGCCGCCGCCGTGGGCAATCCCGGCAGAGCGCAGACGGCTACGAGCAGGAGCAGCATGCGTGCCTTTTCACACGACGTCATTTCAGCGATTCTCCCCGGTTACTTGAACTTCCGAGAGAGAACCGCGGTCCACCCCATTTGAATCTTCCAGGTGAAGGGAGAGTCGCGCAGGTTTTCCGGGAGGAGCGATTTCGGTTTCGAGCGACACCGCCTCGGCTGGACTCAGATCGACCACGGGCACAGTTCCAAGACTTGCTCCATGATCGTCGTAGAACCGCGCCAGCAGGCGTCCGGAGAAGAACAATCCGAAAGAACCTGAAAGCTTGATCTTGCCATTCTCCAGACGAATGCCTTGCAAGGGCCGTATCACGACAGCCGCGTCAGTTACGCCGTGGAATTCACTCCCGACTCGGGTGGGAAACCATTCGGTGTCGAAGCTACAGGCCTCTCCGGGACGCAGCCGGCAGAGAGGAGAATTGAGTTCAGCTTCCAGGTAGTAGGGCGATGCGTCATCCCCTGAAGGCATGGACGGAACGCCGTCATGACTCAACTTCACCTCGGGGCCATTCGTCCAAAAAATGACCGATGCCTTGCCCGGGTAAGTTCGGGATCCTTCAAATTGGAAGCGCTCCACCATGCCATATCGGCTGCTACCGTCCACCACCGCCAGCCAGCCTGCGGTCGAGTCCAGCCAGAGTTCGGCGGCCATGTGAACGTAATGCAACATAAAGAGTCCGTCGTCCCGTATCGATGCAGCGGGGTTTTCCGCTGGTCCGAAGCGGACGTGGTAGCGGCTAAGATAGCTGCTGGCAGGATTCGCCGGGGTGAAGGTGCCGAAGTCGTGGTTGAATCCCGAAGGAGCGGACCGATCCGCGGTGTCGTATTGCGAAACGGACTGCATCGACCATTCCAAACTGTGACCAGTTATATTCCTCATGGTGGCGTGAAACCGGATTCGCGGAGAATCGACATCGAGTCGAATGGTGCGGACAAACTGAACTCCCGTCTGGGGATCGGCTGGCCCGGTGAGCTCGATCTCACACTCTTTCCCTTCCGAAAGTTTCCGAAAGTCGAATGGCCCGTCATCCAGCACGTCGGAGTTTCCCGCCCAATGTTGTTCGTCCTTGTTCCCCTCGGGCAACAGCCACAGCTTGTCGCCTCCGTAGTTGAACCATTGGCGTGAGCTTGGAGGCAGATACTTGCCTTCATATTTTGGATTGACAAAAAGGTACGGGTGTCCGGCGAAACTAACTTGCATCAGTCGTCCGCCATTTTGCGGCACCACAATGAGCTGAACCCATCGATTGGAGAGTTGTTGCGCGTGCCAACCCTTGTAGTCCACGGTTTCGACCCGGCAGTCGGAGGGGGCCGATGGTTTTGGTGAACCGTTGGCTTGAGCATAGGCCATCTCTAACCCCATCGAAATGAAAAAGAAAAACATGACGAGATCTCGCATCAGATTCGTCGGCCGAAACTTTCGTGCCATGGTTGCGCCTTTCTGAAAGCGGACCCGCATCGAGGGTACGATGCACCCGGATATGTTCAAACCGTCCTCGACTGCGGAAACGAAACGAAACTCAATAAAACGGAAGATGTCGATTTGCGTCAAGAACATTCTGTGGTATACGGAAATTCGCGTTAGGCCAGTGGACTGTCCTGCCGTCTGGCCAAAATGGGAGACGCCGATGCGTATCCGTAATTCCAGTCGTCGATCATTCGTGAAATTGTTGGCCGCTGCTCCACTGTTAAGCCAGATTGCCGCACGCGATCTCTACGCGCAGGCGGCAACGGCGATGGGTAGGGACCCGCGCCAGAATGTATACACTCGCCTGGGGGTGAAGACAGTTATCAATTGCCGCGGCACGTGGACCTATCTCAGTGGATCTCTGGAGTTTGCGGAAGTTCGCCAGGCCCAAGTGGAGGCGGCGCATCACTTCGTTAACATGCTCGAGTTGCAGCGCGCTGTAGGCCGGCGCCTGGCGGAGTTGACGGGCGCCGAGTCCGGCATCATCACTTCCGGTTCGGCCGGCGCAATGGCCGCGGCAACAGCCGGATGCATGGCCGGCACCAATGACAAGTATATCTGGCAACTCCCCGATACCACCGGCCTGAAGCACGAAGTGATCATGATGGGAGGCAGGAGCGCTTTTGATAGTGCCATTCGTCTGACCGGCGCCAAACTGATGCTCGTGTATTCCCCTGAAGAACTCACCAACGCCATCAACGAAAATACGGCCATGATTTATACCACGGATCTGGGAGAAAAACTTCAGCGACAATTGGGGATAGCGAAGGACCACAAGATTCCTATATTGCTCGATGATGCGGCGGGAATTCCCCCCGCCGATAATGCCAAGCTCTACGCCCGGATGGGGCTTGATCTTTACTGCTTCTCAGGCGGAAAGGGTCTCTGCGGGCCGCAGTGCAGCGGCTTGCTTCTGGGTCGAAAAGATCTTATCGAGGCGGCCCTGCTGAATTCCAGTCCGCGGGAAGGAGCTGTGTGCCGTCCCATGAAGGTTGGAAAAGAAGAGGTCATTGGTTGCCTGACTGCGCTCGAGACCTGGCTGAAGATGGACGAGAAGAAGCTGTACGCCGAATGGAACGGGCGGGTGGATCGCATTCGGAAACTGGCGGATACAGTCCCCGGCGTCAAAACGGACATCTACATTCCCGACGATGGGAATCGTTATCCAACTTTGAAAGTTTCGTGGGATCAAAAAGCATGGGGCTATAGTTTGGTCGACTGTGTACGGGAGTTGCGCCAGGGCGATCCTGTCATCGAAGTTGTTGGAGTGGACAACCCAAGCCTGGTGACGGCGGTTCGCGAAGGGAATCCGAATCCCAACCGCAAAGAACACAAAGATCCCGACCATATCGAATTGGTGTCGATGACCATAAAACCGGGTGAAGAAATTATTGTGGGACAAAAACTGCGGGCGATTCTGGGCGCCGCCCAAAAAAAGTCCGGAGCATAAGCGGGAAGCGGAGTCTGTTTTGAAAAGAATCCACCGGAAGGCCCCAATGCGATTGCTATTGGTTGGATTGCTGCTCTCGCCGGCGCCAGCAACGCTGGCGCAGGTGCGAGCCCTCGTTCCGGCCGAGACCTCTGCTCCGACGAATCGTGTCTACTCGCCAGGGGTTGATGCCGGAGACTACGTCTACATCTCCGGGCAGGGGCCTCGTCGTCCAGACGGCAGTTTGGCGCCTACTTTTTCTGCACAAGCCCGCCAGGCGCTCGACAACGTTGAAGCGATCGTCGAATCCGCCGGTTTGACCATGGAGCACGTGGTCTACACCCAGGTTTATCTGGAGGACATCAGCAAGTACGGAGAAATGAACGGAGTCTTCGCCGAGTACTTCGGGAAGACTCCGCCGGCTCGGGCTGTGCTGGGAGTTGCCAAGATTCCCGAGCCGCCGATTCAGATCACTGCGGTTGCGGTACGCAGTCTGGCGGACAAGCATGCCGTCTATCCGCCGAACTACAAGTCGGAGGAGTCCGCCGCACCAGGCGTCCTTACCCACGACAGGCTGTTCGTGTCCGGCATGCTCGGCAGCGATCCCGCGAGTGGCAAGATTCCTGACGATCCTGCAGCGCAAGTCGATCTGGCCCTCGACCGCGTGCAGGCAGTCGTGAAAGCCGCCGGCCTCGAGCTCAGCCACATGGTTTTCGTCAATCCGTACTTGACTGCGGAGATCCCGATGCGGGTCATGAATGAGCGCTATGCCCGGCGGTTTGAATTTGGCAACACGCCAGCGCGCGCCACGATCGAAGTAGCGAGCCTGCCCGGTGGCGTTCGGATCGAGTACACGGGCGTGGCTGTGCGTGATCTACAGCAAAGACGAGCTGTGCGTCCGAAGAACATGCCACCCAGCCCGACGGCGAGTCCCTGCGTCTTTGCCGGTGATACCTTGTATTGTTCGGCGAAGAGTGGCTTCATCCCGGGGCCGCACGGCGGCGTCTATGCCTCTACCACACGGCATCAACTTCGCCAAACCATGCGCAATCTTCTCGACAACCTTGAGGAAGCAAGCATGAGCTTCGACGAGGTTGTAGCCACGAATGTCTACCTCGATGATATGCAGGATATGGAGGCGTTCGACGAAGTGTATACCCAGTATTTCAGACCTGTGCTGCCATCCCGAACCGCCTTCCAACAAATTGCCTCCACGGAGCGCAAACCCGACAAAGAGGACCACTACCCTGACCTGGAGCAGGTATCGCTCATCGCAGTCCGGGGCCGCCCTGGGCACTAATGGACAAGGTGGGCTGCAGGTCAGGCCTCTGGCGGAGACTCTTCCTGACCCTCAGCTTGCGGCCAGCAAATCACCGCATCGTTCGTAAGGAATTGGCAATATAATTGCCATTTTATGCTTGGAAGTACCATATCCTCCGGTGGGAAATTAGCAGGGTTCCTGATCATTGTGCTGCTCACTATTGGAGTACTGGTGCGAGGGCCGCGGCTACTTCCTAGGTGGTCCAGCGACCAGGTGCACTTCAGCCGTGATATCCGTCCCATCCTGAATCAAAACTGCATGCACTGCCACGGCGGCGTGCGGCAAAAGAATGGGGTCTCGTTTCTGTTTCGTGAGGAAGCCCTGGGCATGGGCAAGTCCGGACGTCGAACCATCGTTCCGGGAAAACCGGACGAGTCAGAACTCATAGCGCGAGTCACCTCCACGGACCCTGAGACCCGAATGCCCTATCACGCGCCGCCTCTGCCTCCCCAGCAGATTGCCTTGCTGCGCCGCTGGATCAAGGAAGGGGCAAAGTGGGAAGATCATTGGGCCTTCGTCGGTCCGAAACCGCAGCCCTTGCCTGTGGTCAAACGTGGCCATTGGGTTCGCCGGCCACTTGACCAGTTTATTCTCGCGCGTCTGGAGAAAGAAGGACTCGCACCGTCGCCTGAAGCTGATAAGTCTGCACTGCTTCGCCGGGTTTCTCTCGACCTCACCGGACTCCCGCCGACACCGGAGGAGCAAGCGGCATTTCTGTCTGACCGCTCAGCTGATGCTTATGAAAAGCAGGTCGATCGCCTTCTGGCATCGCCCCGTTATGGCGAGCGCTGGGCCTCATTGTGGTTGGATCTGGCCCGCTACGCAGACACCAAAGGGTACGAGAAAGATATGGAGCGTCCCGGTGTTTGGCCATATCGCGACTGGGTGGTCGATGCTTTTAACAGCAACCTTCCCTACGACAAATTCGTGATCACTCAGTTAGCCGGCGATTTACTTCCTGACGTCACGTTTGAGGATCAAATCGCTACTTCCTTTCACCGCCAGACCCCGGTGAATGACGAAGGCGGTACGGACGACGAGGAGTTCCGCATGGTGGCGGTGATGGACCGGTCGGCGACGACATGGTCCGTGCTGAACGGCCTGACCATCAATTGCGTGCAATGCCACTCGCATCCCTATGATCCCATCCGCCACGCTGAATACTACAAGTCGCTTGCATTCTTCAACACCACTGAAGATGCGGACCTTCCCGAGGATACCCCTGTTCTGCGCGTTCCAAAGGATAGAACGCGCTACGCTGAGGTTTTTCAACTTCAGCGGGAGCTTGCGCAGGTGAGGCAAGCGGTCGTGTCCCAGGGCCGCTTAACCGAGGCGCAATCGCAATGGACGCCACAGCCAATCAACGCGGCCTCAGCCAGCGAGGCACTCGCGTTGCGGTGGGAAACATCGGAACTGGAGCGGCAGCTGGCCCACCTGAAAGAAAAGAAGTTGCGGCCGAAGAAGGAAGAGTCCGTGCGTAAGAATTTGGTAAAGGCGATTGCCGAGACCAGAAAGTCGGCTCGAGCGAAGGCAGGCAAGGTGACTGCGCTCCCGATCCACGATGGAGGTGTTCAAGCCGGTCCCAACGTTCCGGGTAAGGTGGTCTACGAGCTGACGGCTGAGATCGATGTGCCGGTGATGACTGCACTCCGCATCGAGGTCGCGCCGGCGAATAGCGAAACTGCGCGCCATACGCCCGAAGCGGGGTTCATCGTCGATCGCATCGATGCCTGGATCGTGCGGCCGGACGGGCAAGAGAAGAAAATCGCCTTTCGATATTTCGTCCCTGATTCCGAAGCGAATCTGGAAGCTGCTCTGGCCGATGCTGTCGAATCGAAGCGCGAGCTCACTGCTGATCCGGGGGCGAACGGATTCCGGGCGAATCCCAATTTGTTCCGGGCGCGCTGGACGGTAGGAGTTCCGGCCTCAGCCCTCGAACTTGTTCGCGGCAGCCGGCTCAAGCTCCGCCTCACGCAGACGCAGGAGATCACCGACAAACCGGCTCCCCTGCGACGCGCGCGTTTGTCAGCGAGTGGTGATCTGAGGTGGCGTGACCTGGCTGACGATCTGCAATTTGTCGCCAAGCTTCGACAACTCACAAGGTTGACTCGGCAATTAGCAAAGATCCCCAGAGTTGAGCTCCCGGTCATGGCCGAGGAACCCGCTTACGACCAGCGGACAACCCTGGAGTTCGAGCGCGGTAACTTTCTCACCAAGATCGGCCCTCCACTGGACCCCGACGTCCCGGGCATATTTCCAAACCTCCCCGCGGACGCACCCCGCAATCGCTTGACACTTGCGAAATGGTTCTTTTCTCCGGGCCAGCCGCTGACTGCGCGCACGGCGGTCAATCGCTATTGGGAGCAGCTGTTCGGGATAGGAATCGTAGAAACCCTGGAGAATTTCGGCAGTGTGGGCGAGGAGCCAACCCATCCCGAACTACTCGACTGGCTCGCACTCCATTTTCAGAACGACCTGCATTGGGACATGAAGGCGCTGTTGCGCGAATTGGTGACGAGCGCTACCTATCGTCAAAGCGCTGTGTCAACTCCCGCCCTGACGGAACGAGATCCTCGCAACCGGCTCCTGGCACGTGGAGCACAACAGAGGCTTACGGCAGAAATGATCCGCGATCAGGCTCTGCTGGCAAGTGGATTACTGAGCAGTGCCATGGGTGGCCCTCCAGTAATGCCTCCCCAGCCGCCCGGCGTATGGAACACTGTCTACAATGACAGCAAATGGAAGGATGCGACTGGACGAAATCGCTATCGACGCGCGGTTTATACGTACATCAAGCGCACCAGCGGCTATCCCAGCTTTCTCACCTTCGATGCTTCAGACCATGATACGAGTCTGGCGCGGCGCATACCGACCAACACACCACTCCAGGCATTGGTAACGTTGAACGATCCCGTGTACGAGGAAGCTTCAGAAGCTCTTGCCAAGCGAATGATGAAGGAGAAACAGGGTCTCGACGCCAGGCTTATCTACGGCGCACGCCTGGTATTATCCCGCGACCCGACCGATCGCGAGCTGGCAACATTGCACTCATTCTTTGAAAAGGCTGCTGGCATGCCGACTCTCCAGCTGGCTGCTGTGAGACCGCAAGAAAGATCCCGGGACTTGGCGGCCATGACTGCCGTCGCAAGTGTTCTCTTCAATCTTGATGCAGCTTTGACCAGGTGATCGTTATGCCAGATTCCGAAATCCGTCCGAGCGCTCCGAGCGATCTGGAAGTCGACGAGAGTTTGCACCCCGGAGTTGAGTTGGCGCTGCTGCGAGCGCGAACTCGCCGCCATTTCTTACGCACATTGGGCGGCGGGCTGGGCACGCTTTTCATGGGGACGTTGGCGGCGAAAGTTGCAAGAGCTGCAGGAGTGTCGCCCGAAGGCGAAGCCCTCGACTTCACACGCGATGCCTCAAGTCCCCTAGCGGCGCTGCCGCCGCAGTTTCCTGCAAAGGTCCAGCGGGTCATTTATCTGCACATGGCTGGGGCGCCGAGTCAGTTGGAACTCTTTGAATATAAGCCTGAATTGAAACGGTTCGATGGCCAGGACTGCCCGGCTTCGTTTCTCGCGGGAAAGCGCTTTGCTTTCATCAGCGGAGTTCCCAAACTCCTCGGATCACAATATCCATTCCATCAAACCGGAGAGAGCGGCCATTGGATCTCGGATCGCCTGCCCCATATCGAGAAACACATTGATGATCTTTGTTTCATCAAGTCCATGCGCACGGAGCAGTTCAATCACGCCCCGGCTCAACTTCTGGTGCATACCGGCAATCCGCGCCTCGGGTATCCTTCGCTAGGGTCGTGGGTCGTTTACGGACTGGGCACTGTGAACCAGAATCTGCCCGGCTTCATCGTGCTGCTCTCCGGAGGCAAGTCCCCTGACGGGGGCAAGCAACTTTGGAGCTCGGGTTTTCTGCCGAGCGTTTACCAGGGCGTGCAATGCCGCTCTCACGGTGAGCCCGTACTGTATCTGGACAACCCACCGGGTGTGACGCGGCCTTTACGCCGCGGAATGCTCGACACGATTGACGAAATCAATCGACAGACCTACGCCACGTTCGGGAATCCGGAAACCGTCACGCGCATCGCGCAGTACGAGATGGCGTTCCGGATGCAGATGGACGCCACCGACGCCATGGATATTCGCAAGGAGCCCGATTCAGTGCGCGCACAATACGGCGCGAAACCAGACGAAGCTAGCTTCGCGAACAACTGCCTGGTAGCGCGGCGCCTTGCGGAGAGGGGCGTGAGATTCATTCAGCTCTATCACTGGGGCTGGGATTCGCATGGCGCAGACGCCAAGGAGGCTCTGAACCTCGGCTTCACCGATCGTTGTCGTGAAGTAGATCAACCGACAGCGGCTTTGTTGGCCGACCTGAAGTCGCGCGGCATGCTCGAAGACACGCTCGTGGTCTGGGGTGGAGAGTTTGGACGCACACCTATGCGAGAAAACCGCGGCGGTCAGGAAATGAAATATATCGGCCGGGATCATAATCCCAGTGCTTTCACGTTGTGGATGGCCGGCGGCGGAGTCAAACCGGGCATAACTCATGGCCAGACCGACGACATGGGATACGAGATCGTGAAAGACCCAGTCGAGATCCGCGACCTGCACGCGACGATGCTCTACCTGCTGGGCTTCGATCATCACAAGCTGAATTACAGGTTTCAGGGCCTGGAACAGAAACTGACCAGCGTGAAACCGGCCCGCGTCGTTGCGGAAATCCTGGCATGAGCAATTCCGGCACGCCGTCTTCCGTTTCTTTTTAGAGATCTGATGTCTCATGACTCTGCCTCATCGACTATCCGCATCGACTGGCGTCGGACTTCTCGCGGCACCGATTTTGGTCTTGCTTGTTCTCCTGGTGTTCTTGCCGCCTGACGGTACTGAGCGCTCAGCCTGGGCGCAATTCATCGGACGCTTTCATCCGCTGGTGGTGCACCTGCCCATTGCGCTCATTCTTCTGGTACCAGTCATGGAATTGGTGGGGCGCGACCAGCGCTTCCCCTATCTGCGCGCTTCAGCGCCCTTTGTTCTTGTCCTTGCCCTTATCGGTGGCATCGTCGCATCGCTCCTCGGATGGTGCCTGGGGCGAAGCGGCGGTTTTTCTGGGCCGCTGGTCTCGCAGCACATGTGGAGCGGAGCGTCCTTGATAACCCTGTGTTGGCTATGCTGGGTCTTGCACGGGCGCGGTGGTCGGCTCGAGGTCATCTATTGGATCGTCCTTGGGGCTGCTGTCGGTGCCGTCGCCTGGACGGGCTATCGCGGTGGCCAGATTTCTCTGGGCGAAAATCACCTGACTCAACATATGCCCGGGGCGTTCCGCAAACTGCTGGGGGTGCCGGCGCGCACCGCAACGGACCCAGCAATCGGGGGAGGGAACACCTTTTACGGCGCGCGGATACAGCCCATCTTCACCCGCAGCTGTCTGGCGTGCCACAGCCCGGAGAAACGTAAGGCGGGATTGCGGTTAGACAACTACGCCGGGATCATGCGGGGAGGCAAACATGGTGCTGTCGTCAAAGCCGGCGACCTTCGGGGCAGCGATTTATTTCGCCGCGTCACGCTATCGTCGACTGACGACAACTTCATGCCCAGGGGAGGTAAGCCACCACTTTCGCCAGATCAGGTAAAGCTGATTGAACTTTGGATCGCCGACGGAGCGTCAGGTACCGCGTCATTGGATTCCATCAAGGGTGCACCCGCTGGTGTGGAGTCGAGCGCGAGGGCTGAGGTAACCTTCGGGAAAATTGACTTTGCTGAAGTTGCAAAACGCAGGGCCGACGTTGCGTCTACATTGGCGACGCTACGGCAGCGTTTTCCGAATGTTCTGGACTATGAGTCAAGAGGCTCCGCGGATCTGGTGGTGAACGCCCTTGTGATGGGCGACAAATTTAAAGACGATGATTTGGCGGCCTTAACTCCTCTGTCCAAGAATATTGTCATGGCAGACTTCTCGCGCACGGCCATTACCGACAACTCTGCGCCCGTCCTCGCTGGAATGAAGCGACTGCGCACGCTGCGTCTCATGCACACCCGGATCGGCGACATCACTGTGCGATCGCTCACTGATTTGGATCAGCTGGAATCCTTGAGCGTTTTCGACACCGCGGTCACTCCTGCCGCACTGCCGGCCTTGGCGCGATTACCCAAGTTGCAGCGCGTCTATGTCGGACAAACTGCAATAACAGCTACCAGCTCCAATGCGGTGAAAGAGAAGCTCTTGTTCTGAGTTGTTTGGCATTGTGCATTGAGCGCCGTGGGGCGCCACCCCGGAGCTGCAGCCAGGAGAGCGAGGTGTTTTGCTTTCTAAGCGACTTTGCGAAGTTTGGTGACCCTCCCGACCTCGACCCATTCCACTACGAAAATGTTCCCGGTGTGGTCGAAGCAGGCGCTGTGCGGACAAATGAATTTTCCGGGTACAAAAGTCTCTCGCTCCTGAGTGCGTATCTTGTTCCAGTCGTCCCGTGAGTATTGGCCATCCCCTAATGTAGCGACCAGCTTGTTGTCCCGGTCAAGGACCACCACCTTGCTCCACAAGTCCGGGATCACAACTTCGCCGTTTCGTTCATGGAAGTGGCAAGGCAGTTTGCTGGTGCCCAGAATGAAGTCGATGTGCTTGCCGTCGAGCGTAAATCGTTGCAGACGCTGGTTCGAGCGATCCGCCACGACCAGGACGGCTGAATCCGTACGAGTATCTACCCAAAGGCCGTGAGGGCAATCCAACTGGCCCGGTCCTTTGCCAGGTCCCCCGAAGGTTCGTATGAATTGAGCGTCCTTGTTGTACTGGTTGATGTAGCTGGAACCGTAGCCGTCAGCAACGTAGAAATCGCCGTTGGGAGCAATCGCCACATTGGTTGGTTGGTAATTGACCAGACCGTTGTTGTGACCCTTGTCGTACGCACTTGATTCGACCGGATATCCCAGCGTGAAAACTTCCTCCCCCTTCAGCGTTCGTTTGGTGACAATACCGTGGGCGTAGTCGGAAAGGTAAAGAAACTCCTCACTCCCTTCCTTCCGCAACATGAGACCATGTGCGCCGCCCTTAAACTGTTTTCCCCAGGACCTGACGAACTTGCCTTTTTCATCGAACACCACAATCGTATCCAGGCTGTCACTCGTGGCATGAACAGTGTGGTGGATATAAATGTGACCTTGCGCGTCCTCGCAGACTCCATGAGTGTTCCCATACTTAATGTTGTGAGGGAGTTGCGCCCAGTCATGCGTGGCTTCGTATTTGTGGTCCCCTTCTCCAACAACGGGCGCCTTGAGGCCAGCTTTATCGGCGGTGCCCAGAACCAACGGGCCTACGGCGGCCGCCATTCCAGTCGTTGCGAGAAAACTTCGTCGCGTGACTTTCATGTTTTTGCTCCCGATACTTCTAAACTCTCTTGTCCAACACCCGCAAGCAGCCTCGAGACAACGGGCGCCAGCGCGGGTACGGGTATAAGAGGCATTCCATGCCACATGCGCCCAGCCGAGACTGGTTTTCTCAGGGCCGAGTGTCGTGCCCGAGGTAATGTCCATCCGTGCCGCGCCATTATAGTCCGTGCTGTCAGGTTGCGGCAGATCCGGTCGATTCTGGATCGCTTGTTGCCCACTCGGAAACTACGGGAATCTACAATCTCAAGGACCACAAGATCGTCGATTGGGCAAGCTGGAACCGGTCCACATCGCCGTCGTATCGCTGAAAAGATGGAATTCGCTCTCAGAACCATCGCGAGTTGCCAAAGTAATCTTGAGGGTGAGCGGCCACTTGTTGGAGAACCGGCGCACGTACACGATTGGGATTCCCCAACTGCGCGCCGGCTGTCTATCCGCATTTATCAGTCAGCAACGGGGACATATGGACAAACATCTCGGTAGCGCTAAGTCAACCGTTAGTGTCAGATGCTCCGATGGCTCCAAGAGAAGCGCCAGTGCTCCGAGCACTGCAAGGCCAGTCCGAATGCCTCCGTGTCTCTGATCGCTTCTGTCCGCTACCGCAGCATTCTTGTGAAAAGTGTTCCGTTGTCAGTCTGTTCCGAATGCTTGATTCCATCTAGCGCGGACGCTGCGCAGGAGTAATGGATAGACGATCAGCTTGCGGAACGGGTCGATCAGGGCCATGTAGATCGGCGTGAAGCGACTGACGCTGCGCACGTAAACGGCGAAATAGAAACGGTACGCATCTGCCGTTTCGACAAGGGCGCTCAGCGCTGCGGCGTGGGCGGCACGGTTGATCAGCTCAACGAGTTGCTCGTTCTCAAAGCGGTATACGACACGGAAAAGCCCCTCGCAGGCGTCCGCTGTCGCAAGAGACCTAGGCGATCGGCGGCTGTCATGCGCGTGGTGAAGGTTTCCCACGCCGTTGCGGCCGGCTCGGAATCCCAGCGAAGCCTTGGCCGTCGGGCAGCATCCGGCAATTCCACGGACTGACAATGATGCCAACGATGCCAACTTCTTTCAGGCCATCGTCAACACGGCAGGTTTTCACTTCGCCTTTATCGAACAAGGTGGAACCAGCCTCTACCCTCAGTTGGCGCAGCGAGTCAGCAATGTGGAAGTTCTGCGCATCCTGCTCAGCATCGGCGGAGCCGAGATCGCACACTTCCAGACCTGGCATGACAAGGCCGGTAACGCACCGCAGCTGACCGACGTCGTGGATCCCGTGACAGGGGTAAGGGTGACCTTCCCGGACCTGAATTCTCCACCATTTGGCGGAGAGGACTTTCAAACCAACCTGATCATGCCTGAGCCAACTGTGTTCCTTAGCAGACAGCTACCGGCATGTTCCATTATTCGTCCAACCGAAACCAAAGGCGCGGCCATGGGAGCCCTCCAAAGCCTAACGGCTGACGGGCTTTTCATCGGGCAGTCAAAAGCATTTTTTACCTTTCTGCATGATCTTGCGGAAAACGCGGATGCAGCGAGACACGAAGGCTGAGGGTAATCGTCGGCCTGCTTGTGCTTTCGGCGGGCACTTGTGGCTCACAGTGCCCGCACTTACTCACTATCGTCGCGACAAGTCAGTTTTCAATTAAAAGGAGCAAGTATGTTTGAAGGACTATTTCAACCCATGCATCTGCTGGTCATTTTTGGCATTGCTTTGCTCGTCTTCGGACCCAAGAAGCTGCCG
>Ga0307474_10000334_pt1 | contig 34323 bp, 34 predicted proteins | sample atmos_gasesECM1C_2_FD_203312 | JGI IMG/M metagenome (GOLD analysis project Ga0307474, IMG submission 203312) | Hardwood forest soil microbial communities from Morgan-Monroe State Forest, Indiana, United States - atmos_gasesECM1C_05 | ecosystem: Environmental > Terrestrial > Soil > Temperate... | reverse complement strand
AGGTAACGATGCCGCCCGATCCTACTATGCAGATTCGGCCAGTCTCCCAAGTTTATGAGCGAGAGGCGGCAGCGAAGATCTGTCACACAGAACATGCCCCGCTGACAAAAACGCGACCTGCCGAACCTGCATAGCGCATCCAGTTTGCTTCGACCAATCTCGGGTCCGCAAGGCGCCCGATCGATTGCTCAAAAACATGCTCATGCGTGGATCGGCAAAGGCAAAATCGGTCGGTGGGTGGAGTTGGGCGAAGGCCGCGGCCCCTGGCTTCGGTGGCCGAAAAAAAGGAACGCAACCATGAGCTTGTTCAGGACAATCTGGAGCGCTCTTGTCGCGTTGTGTATTGCAACGACGATGGCGAGCATTCCCACCCCCGCCCAGGCGCAGGGACAGAAACCGAATATTCTCTTCATCATGGGCGATGATATCGGCTGGATGCAGCCGAGCATTTATCACCGCGGCCTGATGGTCGGCGAAACGCCGAACATCGACCGCATCGGTAATGAAGGCGCAATCTTCATGGACTATGTCGCCATGCAGAGCTGCACCTCCGGCCGCAATGCCTTCTTTACCGGCATGTATCCCTTGCGCACTGGGATGATCCCGCCGCAGCTTCCGGGCAGCCCGTCTTACCTGCGGCCCGGCACCCCGGCGTTGGCCCAGTTCCTGTTCGATCTCGGCTATACCACCGGCGAGTTCGGCAAGAACCATCTGGGCGATCACACCGAGGCGCTGCCGACAGCTCACGGCTTCCAGGAATACTGGGGCTACCTCTACCACCTCGATGCCATGCAGCAGGTGAGCTTCCCCGACATCAACAAGACTCCGCTGCAGCAAACCGTAGCGCCGCCTTGCAAGAACACGCCGATCCCGGGCATCCCGGAAGTGCCGGGCGCCGTGGATCCCAAGACCACGCTATGCCTGACGCCGCCGCGCAACGTACTGTGGTGCAAGTCCTCGGACGGCTCAAGCAAGAGCCAGACGTGCAGTGACGAGGGGCCGCTGACGCTGGAACGCTCAAAGACGGTCGACGAGGAGATTTCGGAGAAGGTCGTCGACTTCCTCGACCGCAATGATCCGAAGAAGACCGGCAAGCCCTTCTTCGTCTGGTACAACCCGGCGCGCATGCATGTCACGACCGTACTGTCCCCGAAATACGAGGCGATGGTGGGCGAGCGTGGTGGCAAGGATTGGGGCGTCAACGAAGCCGGCATGAAGCAGCTCGACGACAACATCGGTGTTGTGCTCAAGAAGCTGGACGACATGGGCCAGGCCGACAATACCATCGTTGTGTTCACGACCGACAACGGTGCAGAGGCAATCTCATTCCCGGACGGCGGCGTGACCCCGTTCAAGGGCCAGAAAGGGGAGGCCTGGGAAGGTGGCTATCGCGCCCCGCTGGTGATCAAATGGCCGGGCGTGATCAAGCCGGGCACGGTGAAGAACCAGCTGTTCGCAGCACTTGATTGGGTGCCCACCTTCGTCGACATCGCTGGCGGTCCCAAGGGCGACGAACTCAAGCAGCAGATCGAGGCCGGCAAGTACCCCGGCATCGTCAAGACCACGCTGGACGGTTTCGACCAGCGCGAATACCTCGAAGGCAAGTCCGAAAAGTCCGCGCGCGACCACTTCTTCTATTTCTCGGGCGCAACGCCGTCTGCAGTACGCTACAAGAACTGGAAGATGTACTACACCATGTCGCAGCCTGGACCCGCCGGCTGGATCATGCCGCTCGTCCCGTTCCACTTCACGCTCGTCCAGAACATCAAGCGCGATCCGTTCGAGCAAGCGGTCGGAATCGACCAGAAGACGGCCATGAGCATAGGCGGCGCGCTCGGTGCACCAGCGACCGCCTTCCTGTACGACTGGAACATGCTGCCGATCGGCCAGCGGCTGTGGGAGGCGCACCTGCTCACATACGAGAAGTTCCCGCCGCTGCAGGCGCCGGAGAGCTACAACCTCAGCCAGGTCCTGGAGGAGGTCAAGAAGGCCAATGCCAGCCAAGCGAGCGACTAGCTGCGTGAAGCGAACGTAATCAATAAGCGGACGCCCCACCGGGCGTCCGCTCCCGGCTGGTGAAGCGCTGCTTGGATCGCAAAATCGGTCGGCGGGTGGAGTTGGGCGATGGCCGCGGCCCGTGGATTCGGTGGCCGATAATGAGGAACCCAACCATGAGCTTGTTCAGAACAATCTGGGGCGCTCTTGTCGTATTGTGCACCGTCACGACGATGGCGAGCATTCCTGCCTCCGCCCAGCAGGCACAGAAACCCAACATCCTCGTGATCATGGGTGACGATGTTGGCTGGTTCAACGTCGGCGCGTACCATCGCGGAATGATGTCAGGCAAGACGCCGAGCCTCGATAAGCTGGCGTCCGACGGTATGTTGTTTACCGACTACTACGCCGAGGCAAGCTGCACGGCGGGACGCGCCAACTTCATCACCGGCGAGTTGCCGATCCGCACTGGATTGACGACTGTCGGTCAGGCGGGTGCAGATGTCGGCATTCCGGATCAAGCCGTGACACTCGCCACCGCCCTTAAGTCGCTCGGCTACGAAACGGGACAGTTCGGCAAGAACCACCTTGGCGATCTCAACAAATATCTGCCGACCGTGCATGGCTTCGACGAATTCTTCGGGTATTTATATCACCTCGACGCGATGTCCGATCCGTACTGGTACTCATTCCCGGCCAACCAGGACTACTACAACAAGTACGGCCCGCGCAGCCTGGTCCATAGCTACGCGACGGACACAGATGACCCCACCGAGATGCCGCGCTGGGGCAAGATCGGCAAGCAACGGATCGTGGACGAGGGTCCGCTGCCGCCGTTTCCCGACATGTCGAACGTGCCGAATATGCACGATATGCCGTTCCTGAAGGCGAAGTACGACATGACCACCTTCGACGAGGTTCTGGTCAAAGCGTCCAGCGACTTCATGGATAAAGCCAAGCGCGACGGCAAACCCTTCTTCGTCTGGCACAACACGACGCGCATGCACGTTTGGACATTCCTCTCCAAGAAGTACAGCGCGATGCAGAACAACGAGTCGAACTACGGTCTCGAGGAAGCCGGCATGGCGCAGCTGGACGACAGTGTCGGCGCCCTGCTCAAGCATATCGATGACATGGGTGAAACCAACAATACGATTGTCATCTTCACAACCGACAACGGCGCCGAGGTGTTCACCTGGCCGGATGGTGGCATGACTCCGTTCAAGGCCACCAAAGGGACCAGCTATGAAGGCGGCTTCCGCGTGCCGGCCATCATTCGCTGGCCAGGCCACATTAGGCCGGGTTCGGTCGAGAATGGAATCTTCTCAGGGCTCGATTGGTTCCCAACCCTGACCGCTGCGGCAGGAAACCCGAACATTACCGACCAGCTTCTCAAGGGCGTGATGCTGGACGGCCGCACCTACAAGAACCACCTCGACGGCTACAATCAGATGGATCTTCTAACGGGCAAGGGACCCTCGACCCGTCATGAGATCTTCTATTTTGCCGGCCCGCGTCTGGGTGCCCTTCGCATGGATGACTTCAAATTCCAGTTCTTCCAGCAGCCATATGGCTGGCCTGGCGAAAAGGACACGACCGACATGCCAACCCCTATCAACATCCGCCAGGACCCGTTTGAGCGAACGCCGATTACCCGCAGCGAAAGCCTGAACAACGCCGGCGGAGGCTACATGAATGATTTCATGGGCCGCGAATTCTGGCGGTTCGTGGTTGTTCAACAGGAGGTTGCCAAATTAGCGCAAACAGCCATTGAGTATCCTCCGATGCAAGCGCCGGCGAGCTTCAACCTTGAGGCCGTAAAACGGGAGATTGATGAAGCCATCAAAAAGCATCCGGGGGATTAGTCGGATCGATCGTTTCAACACGCGGGCGCTCTCCGAAGAGCGCCCGGAAACTCAAAGCGAAGTGGGCGGGACAGATTGCCTTCCGCCTCGGAAATTCCGGCGAACGCCTTGATTCATTTGGCTGACGCCCAAAGGGAGTTCGCGCTGGAAGCTTTTTGTCCCGTGATTCAGTGCAACCGGGAGGAGCGCCCATGAACGTCGCATTTCTATCAATCGCACTCGCCTTTCAACTTGGAAGTCCTTTGGTGATACCCGTCGGAGACGTTGTGCCTGTAATTGACGTCGAACGGACTTGCAAGGAGACAGCGGCCACGGACAAGGCCACGAACCTGGCTCTTGCTCAACCTGTCGAGAATTGCATGCGCGACGAGAATGCCGCGCGAGAGCAGCTTGCTACGATCTGGTCGACCTATTCCGCCTCTATTCGTGATCGTTGCACGCAGGAAGCGACCCTCTTGGGAACGGGCAGCTACGTTGACCTGTTGACCTGCATGCAGATGACAGATCCGGCGAAGCTGTCGCCAACGCCGGCCTTGAGAGGAGCGAGCAAGAATCGAAACAAGAACTAATGCCCACACCATTCGAACGAAAGGATGATTATTATGAAACCTCTATCACTGGCTATTGGCATGGTGGCCGCGCTCGCAGCTACTGGTGCTTCGGCTCAATCGATTAACCTGACCGGGATCTATACGTGCGTTGACATGTGCCGGGGAAGTCAACCCGCCCATATCACGCAGAACGGACCTGCACTTAACCTCTTGACCGAAGCAGGCGCGCCTGCACAAGCATGGCCAGACTGGTTTGCGCCGGAAAGCCGGATCTGGATTGATGCCTTCAACGAAGGCGCCGTTTATTCTCCGGACGGCATGGTCATTCAGTTCGATAATGGGACCATCTGGCACCGAGGCTTGCCCCCGCTACGGCGAAGATAGTGCCGGCGGAGACTGCTGGCCCCGCCCTCTGATCGACCCAAGTTGCTATGATCCGGTTCAGAGCCGGAGCGTCGAAATTGCCGAATCTGCATAGCCCAAAGGGGCAGCACAGATCAATTTCTCTTGGAGAAATCCGGCAGGTCTAATTGGGCAGAGCCAGTGGCGCGCAACAAGGGCAAGACCGGCAAAGGTGACCGGCGTTCTCTGCGCCGGGTCGACGCGAAGCCCGCAGCCAGCGGGGCGGATGCACGCAACGCCCCCCTCCTCTCGAAACCGCGGATTGCGTTACTGGCGGCCGTGGCCGCCATGGTGGTCGCCGGCATGGCCGCCCTGTTTCTCGTCGAGGGCGGATTGCCCGTGCCCGAGGGGCTCCGCGCGAGCAGCGCGCGTCCCGCGGCCTTGGTCGGCAGCGAAGCCTGCGCCGATTGTCATCAGGCCGAAGCGTCGCTGTGGAAGCAATCCCAGCACAGGCGTGCCATGCAGCACGCAAGCGCCACCTCCGTCCTCGGCGATTTTGATAATGCGAGTTTCGACTACTTCAGCGTCCGTTCCCGTTTTTTCAAAAGGGACGATAAATTCTTTGTCGAAACAGACGGTGCCGACGGCAAGCTCGCGACCTTTGAGGTCAAATACACCTTCGGCATCTATCCTCTGCAACAATATCTGATCGAATTCCCCGACGGCCGCGTCCAGGCGCTTTCAATCGCCTGGGATACCCGGCCCAAGGACCAGGGCGGCCAACGCTGGTTTCATCTCTATCCCAATGAGGAGATCAAGCACGACGACGTGCTGCACTGGACCAAGCTCAATCAGAACTGGAACTTCATGTGCGCCGAGTGCCATTCGACGGGCGTGCACAAGAACTACGACGCAGCCAAAGATAATTTTCACACCACTTGGGCCGAGATCAGCGTCGGTTGCGAGGCGTGCCATGGCAAAGGTTCACGACACGTCGACTGGGCCTATGCTCAGCGGAGCTGGTGGCCGTTCGGGAAGAACAATGACCCGCTGAAGGGACTCGCCGTCTTCCTGAACGAGCGGGATCACGTCACCTGGCAGGCCGATCCGCAGACAGGTCATCCGCAACGCAGTATCGCCCCTGCCGCCATACGCCGGGAGGTCGAGACTTGCGGCCTTTGCCATGCGCGGCGCGCGCAATTCTCCGAAGATTGGACACCGGGACTGCCCTTGTCTGATACCCACGTTGTTTCCCCGATCGCACGCGGTCTCTATCACGCCGACGGTCAAATGCTCGACGAAGTCTACAACTATGGCTCATTCAAGCAGAGCAGGATGTTTGCGGCCGGCGTCACCTGCAGCGATTGCCACGAGCCACATGCCGCCAGGCTGCGGGTGGAAGGCGACGGCGTATGTCTGCAATGTCATGCATCCGAGAACTACGAAGTTGCCTCGCACACCCACCACAGTGACGTGACACCGAAGGTCGCGTGCGCGTCGTGCCACATGCCTATCAGTACCTACATGGTGATCGACAAGCGGCACGATCACAGCCTTCGAATCCCAAGGCCCGATCTTTCCGTGAAGCTTGGCACTCCCAACGCCTGTAACAATTGTCACGCAGACAAATCCCCACAATGGGCGGCCGACGCCATCGAGCGCTGGCACGGCCCGGTTCGCAAAGGCTTCCAGAATTACGCAGAGGCATTTCAGGCTTCCTGGACCGATCGCGCCGATGCGGCGGCGCTTCTGGCAATAGTCGCGGCCAGCCCCACAACGCCGGCATTCGCGCGTGCGAGCGCGCTTGGCGAGCTTCATGCACGGGTTTCATCCACTAATGTCGAGCTTGCGCGCAAGGGATTGAACGATCCCGATCCCATGGTGCGGATTGGAGCACTTGACATGCTCGACGGCCTGCCGGGCGACCGTATCTGGTCCCTCGTCTCGCCCCTCCTCTCCGATTCCAGCGGCGGCGTCCGTATCAAGGCCGTGTCGGTACTGGCCTCCGTTCCGACTGCCAACCAGCCTGTTTCTGACCGCGCGGCGTTCGAGCGGGCGGCGACCGAACTCGTTGCTGCGCAACGTCTCAACGCGGATCGGCCCGAGGCTCGGGCGGCGCTCGGAAGCTTCTACGCCCGCCGCGGCCTCACCGGCGACGCAGAGAACGAATATAAAGCGGCGCTGAGGCTCAGCTCCCAATATGCACCTGCCGCGATCAATCTGGCTGACTTATATCGGCAACTTGGCCGGGATCGCGATGGAGAGGTCCTGCTAAGGACGGCGATCGCATCTTCACGCCAGGACGCCGGCTTGCACCATGCGCTCGGACTCACGCTGACCCGCGAGAAACGGCCGAATGACGCGCTCAACGAGTTCCGCACAGCCGCCGAACTTGAACCTGACCGGTCACGCTATGCCTATGTCTATGCCGTGGCGCTGCATTCCTCGGGCCGCGCCGACGAGGCGATAAGGATCCTGAAGGAGAACCTGGCCCGGCATCCGAACGATAGCGACACCCTGCTTGCCCTTGTCACATTCAGCCGCGACGCCGGAGATATCGCCGCCGCTCTCGAATATGCCGAGCAGCTGTCGCGCATCACGCCAGATGACCGCAACCTAACCCGTCTTACCGACGATCTCCGCGCGCGTTTGAAATGATAAATCGTCGCTTCAGGTTCCGAACGAAGGCTTCCGCGACGTTGTTGATGCATGTTGAGCCTGCAGTCGAGATGCGCTTCAGCCCCGCATTTTCAGCCGAAATCGCATAGCGCAGACTTGTCTATTTCACGCATGCTATGGACAGCGATGTCGTCAGCCGGCAACCCCGATGTTGGACGCGACTGGAACTAGCAAACGGCGCGCAAGTTTTGAAGGCGGTGCGTTGTCCGCCGGCGTACGGCAGCTTCTGAGGCGATTGCTTGGGGTAGTCGCACTCTTGCTGCTGATCCCCACTTTCGCCGCTGCTGGCGCCGACCAGAAATCTGACAACGCCACAGTGGCCCAGGTCCGGGAGGAGTTGTGGGGAATCCCCTCAATCATCCCGATGCTGGCTTACATGATCCGTCCTGTTGGTGATGGGCCCTTTCCGCTTCTGGTCATGAACCATGGCGTTTCGCTCGACCCAAAGGAGAGAAGCTACTTTCCGGTGATCGAGTTCCGCGATGCAGCACTTTGGTTCGCGAAGCAAGGTTACGTGGTCGTGGCGCCTCTGCGCCCCGGCTACGGCTCCACGGCTATCGAAATTCCCGAGCGTGGCCTATTCGGGCTTTTCTTCTCGGGCGTTGGCGACTGCTCGGACGCCAATTTCCGAGATGCCGGGCTCGCGATTGCGTCGCTCAACATGTGGGTAATCGACTACATGTCGACCCTGCCATTCATCAAGCGGGATAACGTGATTGTCGTCGGTCAATCCGGCGGCGGCTGGGGCGCGATCGCGCTTGCCAGCCAGAATCCGAGCTCGGTCCGGGCGATCATCGGCTTCGCGGCAGGCCGCGGTGGCCATTTCAACGGCAAACCCAACAGTAATTGCGCCCCGGATCGTCTGGTCGAAGCGGTGACTCAGTTCGGACGAACCGCGCGGATACCGGCGTTATGGATCTACGTGAATAACGACAGCTATTTCGGCCCCGAGCTCTCGATGCGATTGGCGTCGGCCTATCAAGCTGCCGGCGGCAATCTCGAGTATCATCTGCTGCCCGATTTCCGAGAGGATGGCCATTTCTTTATCGACTCTCCTGATGCCGTTCGAATCTGGTCGCCGTTGGTCAGCGAGTTCCTGAAGAGGCACCCATGAGAAGCTCCTGCGCACTCTTGGTAGGCGTGCGATCGGCCGCTGCCCTTTCAATCGGCGTGTGCTGTTTCATCCTCTCGGCGGCGGCCGGTGGCCAGCAACTCATACCGTTTGGTGACGTACCTGCGACCCCGGATTTCTCCGAGCAGGATATTGCGGCACGCGGGCAGCAGCAGGCTCGCGACGTTACGTACTCTGACTGGACGAAGGTCTGCTTCAAGGGGGTGCAGGGCGCTGACGCGAAAATGATCTGCCGCACGACCATCAATGGCAAATGGAATACGGGTCAGATAGTCCTCAAAGTCGATCTGATCGAAAGAGAAGAGACCCCCGCCGCAAGGCTGCAGATTTTCGTGCTTCCAGGATTTTTCCTGCAGCCGGGGATCAGGTTGACCATCGACAAGGACACCTCAGCGCACGTTCCCTATACCATTTGCCTTGCCAATGGATGTGTAGCTGCGACGGTGGCAGAACCGGGTTTTATCAGTGCAATGGAGTCCGGCCGAACGCTTTCCCTCGACGCAGTCAATACCAATGTCGTGACCGTTGTTGCTTCGCTGCCGCTGGACAACTTTGCCAGGGCTCACCAAGGTCCCCCCGCGCAGGTTTTCGAGCAGAAGCTAGAAGGGAAATGGGAGCAGCCAGCTGATAAGGGAAGCGCGAAATGAAACAGTGGGGCCAAGGGTCACGGTCGCCCTGAAATGTCGCCGATGTCGCGCCCGCTACTGGCTGATGGCATTGCTGACGTCGTGCCAGAGTTGATCCTTCAGCGCGATCACCGCGGGAGCCGGTATCGTCACCGGAGGTTCTGTTCTCCTGACGCCATCGATGACCAGAGTGGCGATATGGATCTCTCCATCCGTATAGTAAGGATCGCCCTCGCCGTTTCGGCCGAATAACGTCGGGCCTATTCCAGAAATCTGGAAGAAGTTCTGAACCATCCCCGCGTCGCTCAAATCCCGCATCAGCAGGTCGCGCTCGGCGTCAATATCGGGTGCGATGTGGTGCGTCACCTGCCCGGTGTCGTGGCTCAGCCCGACCCCACGGTCGAACGTTACCGAGCCGAGCCAGACCGGACGACCGTCCGTTCCCTTGTCCAGAACCTGCCACAATCGGACATGATGTCGCCGATCAGCGCTTTTGCCGTCGGGTTTCTCGAACGCGAGCTGCTCTTTTTTTCCGTCGTAATAGAGCGGGCTGACGGGCGCATCATGATATGGCCGGTCAAGCACGACGCTGCCAACGATCTCAATACTCGAGCGCAATGTAATGGGATCGGCCGGAAACCAGCCTGCCGCGTGCATGGCGCGGAGAACGTCTTCCCTGCTCCCGACAAGCCCAACGTTGAGCGCGTCGCCTGGGATGCCCTGCGCGGTGCGAGTCACCATGGGCAGGGAAGCCAGACCCGGCTCGTGCTCGTGATGGCTCCACAGGGCAGGCAGGATGACGTAGGCCAGCATCAGGTAGGCGATGAGCGCGCCCACGAGAACGATCCACCACCGTCGCCGACCTGCAATCTGGTTCATGTGTCGCCACCGCCTACTCGATTGCGATAGCTTGCTTTGCAGTCTCCACCCGCGCGCGATCCGCCAAATTTGCCGGGTTTGCTAATCGATTAAATCAGACAACTGCTCATTTCGTCACAAGGTCACGTGAGGCTCAACTCACGATAGCATAACCCGACATTGCCAGTGCCCGTCTATGCAAAATCGGCAAACCGCACGACGGCCGGCATTTCCTGGAGGACTGTACCTTGGACGCCACAGCCGACGCTCATCCTGCTGCCGTTTTCGCATAGCCGCGCAAGATCAATCCAATTAAAGCAAGACTGCCTGGCCGGCGATACCCGCGCACGGCCCAAGGCCCAGAGGGCGGAACAGACACCATGAGAACGTTGCGACATCTCCTGTGTATATTCTTTCTTGTCATCGCAAGCGCCCCCATGGAGTGGCCGGGTTCCGTCGCAAGAGCCGCCGGAGACTCGCCAAAGGTCGTGCTTGCGGCCCAGATTCGCAGCCAGGGAATTGTCTGCGACAAACCGAAGCGTGCAGTGCGGGATGCAAAGCGATCCAAGCCCGATTATGACGTCTGGGTTCTGACGTGCGAAAACGCGACCTACAGGGTCAGTCGTTATCCCGATCTCGCAGCGAAGGTCGAACGGCTCCGATAGCTCAGGGCTCAGCGAGCTACGGCGGGCGCCCGACGGCCGGTCAAGGCTGTCAATGGCGAAACGGGGCGCGGCACGCGCCTTGCGGCGGACGTATTTTCGAAGCGCCGAAGTGGTCGCCTGCGCAGCAGGCGTCGGCAACCCCAGCGAACAGAGGAAGACGCGGTTCCCGACCGCCATGCGCATGGATAAGGGGATGGCGCATTATGCTTTGAGCTTCTGCAACTGGAACGTCGGCAAGGGTAGCTACTCATTCGACTGGCGCGAGGCATGATTCGCTTGGGTCGAACGCCTGATCGAATACAACATGGAGCAATATAACAGAGCGCGGCGGTCCGCTTATCTCGGTCTAGCTAACTTTTGAGTCGCTGTAGAAATGCACCAGCAGCCGTGGCGGCAATCGCGGCGAGTCCGGTGCTGCCAAGGGCAACCCCCGCTAGCCAGTCATGGCCGGTTTCTGCGAGATGCCAAGCAAACGCGATTATGGCCGCAATCACAACAACGCGCGCTGCGACATCTGCGAACGGGAACAATGCAGTGGCTTTCTGGACCCAATGATCATTCCGTTGCCGGGAGCGCGCCATCGCCAGTATTTCCTTGCGGGTCTCAGGAGAAGCTTCCTCGAGCGCGCGCAACTCCGAATACTCGCGAAAAAGCTCTTGAATTTCCGTCAAAGCCATAGGCGACGGACTGCCGTTTGAGTCGGGACTCAACACGCTTAGGAGCAGATTCGGACGATTAGTGGGCATCCCACTGGGGTCGATTGCCGGTAGGCGTGATGGGTCCTCTAGCATCTTCCAGTGCTCGAAAAAGGGGTTAGTCGCGGAGCGACCTTGGTCAGCGTGCCCGCAACCAATCTCGCTGGCGACGATAGACGCATAATGAAACCCATAACGAGTTCGCTAGACCGCGGCGCGGCTGGTTCGCCATCCGCAGGCAAACCACCATTCTCACCTGCCTCGCTGAACCAACCGATAGGACAGACTGCCACTCGAACCGCCTCCGAAAGACCTTTCGACCTAAGGATGTAGTCTAGCTAGCTGAGCAGCCAAGGCAACCATCGAGCCTCTGTCCCTCCGTTTTATGAGCGCGCCCCACGCGTCCGCACCTCGAATAAAAAATCTCACCTCAACGTCGCTGTAACACCGAGAAACAATCCTCCGGCTGCCGGCGCGCCATCCTGTGGTCCCCGCACCGCCGGCACGCCTCCGCGTTGACCCTAGGGCGGGCGGCCCGGCGGCACGGCGCTTGCCGGAACTATGCGGGGCGAGGATCCGACCCGGTGGCGCGGATTCGGCGATCAGTATGGGTTTGCCTCGTGGGACCACATCCTTGGAAGAGTTATCGCAGTACCCTGGAAGCTCTTTCTAAAAGCCTCAGCTCACGCACATGAGCCGCAAAGTCGAAGAAGTTATCCGAGCCGCCGGCCTGCGCGATGAGCTCTCATTCACATCGTTCCGACATGGGGCCTAACCGAAACTGGCGATGCCGAGCTGACCGACCACGAGATCCTGGCACAGAGCAGGCACACCACCGTCAAGGTGCTGCCCAAGTACGTCAAGCGCACCACGAAGCAGATCGCCACCGGCACCAAGAAGCGGCGCGCCACGCGAACGAAACACGGACATTTGTCCGAATGAGCAGCAGCGCGCTTGTCCGAATGGAAAAATGGAGATGACACGAAAACATTGGAGCGGGTGAAGGGAATCGAACCCTCGTATTCAGCTTGGAAGGCTGCTGCTCTACCATTGAGCTACACCCGCGCCTGCGATCCCCTAGCACGGCCGGGCGGGCGGCTTCAACCGGCCGAGCCCTCCGTTGGCCCCCTGTTCCACCGCTCAAAGCGCGCTTTAACACCGGCCGGCTGCCGCCTATATTGAGGGTCCTGTCAACCAACGAAAGGAGGTGATCCAGTGTCTTATCCCAAGCGCTGTCACCTCGCTGAGGTCGCCCGCTAGGCCGTCTTGACGAAAGTCTTGGCCAATCTGGCAAGGGGCGCCCGAAGCGCCTGGACCAGCGAGTTACAACAGTTGGAGCGCGGCGGGACCCTTTCCCGCCGCGCTTTTTCTTGCCCGCCACACTCCTTCCTGCCCGCCGCGCTTCGGGAGATCCCCGCCGTTATCGTGTTTCAGGATTGTTTCGCCCCCTCATGGACGCGATCTGGCGGTGTCGGAATGGGCTGGCGCCGGACGTCCTTAAGGTTAGGCCAACCGAAAAGAACAAGGGGAACCGATGCTTTACGCCATTCTCGCCTATCACGTCGAAACCGAGGTGCAGTCGTGGACGCCGGCGGAGGACGCGACCGTAATGGCCGGCCTCAGCGAGGTCCATGCTCGGATCAACCGGTTCGGGAAGCTCGGTCCCGCAGCACGGCTAGGCGCGACACAAAAGGCCGTCACCCTGCGTGGCCCCGGCGCGGGCATCGCGCTCGACGGTCCCTTCGCCGAGACCAAGGAGCAGCTGCTCGGCTTCTACGTCGTCGACGTCGACAACGAGGACAAGGCGATCGCCGCCGCGCGCCAGCTCAGAACCGCCAATCCCGGCGCTGTCTACGAAATACGCCCGGTCGCTCTGTTTCTTCCAGGGCAAAGCATTCCGCGGATGGAAGATGCTTCGGCACTGGTCCTATCGGGCTAGCTCACGCCGCGGGTTGATTCCGGACGAAGCGATGAGAGATCAGCGCCCCGAAAGCAAGCACCCAGATAAATCGCGCGTATTGCGGGGCGACGGCTGCAACGGCCGTGCCCGGCAGCAGCATCAATAGCGGAAAGACTGCGCCGGCAAGCTCGGGGCGTGGCTGCTGTCCGCGCGTTGCAAGCCACCACAGCCAGGAATTAAGGCCTGCGATGGTGCTCAAGTGCAGGCCATAGAGCACGGCAACGGCCCTGCTCTGACCATAAATGCCGTCAAGTCCCGTAGTCACCGGCAATAGAATGATCGACAGCAGGAAAAACAGGTTGATCAGCACCACGCCGCGATGTGCATGTGGTTGGCGTGCGAGCCTGCGGTGGTGGCTGATCCAGAACACGCCGGCAATGACGAAACTCAGGATCAGCGAGACCAGCCGGTCGGCGTAGACATGGTAGAGCTCGGCCCAGCCCGGCGCCTGCGCGAACTGCGACGCGCGCGGCAGGTCGTAGGCGAGCAAGGTCATGGCCACCCCGAAGATGGTGTTGCTCAGCGATTCCAGCCGCCGCATTTCGAAGAGCTCGGGGGTCTGTTCTGCCATTTTCCAACGAAATTGTCCCTGCCGAGGGGGTTTTACCGCCTGCTTGTGTGACGCGTTCCGCGTAATAGCAATTTGGGGCCGAATTGGCATCAATTTCGGGAAGGCATTGGTTGACATTGCTTTTGCTCATCCCCATAAACGCGCCCGACTGTGGGTCCTGACGGGACCTTGCGGTCTTCACCTCTCATGGCCGCCGTCCCAGCCGCCGTTGCTAGCGGGCGATCGCGTGCCGTCGAGCGGGGGAGTGTCCCGAGTGGCAAAGGGAGCTGACTGTAAATCAGCCGCCTCATGGCTTCGCAGGTTCGAGTCCTGCCTCCCCCACCAGCCTTCGCTCGCTGCGCGAGCTACGGGTTGGCAAAAGCAGCCGTTTATGCCTTAAGGGTTGCCAGGGGCTTGCTACTCGCATATCGCGCGCCGGACAGGTGGCCGCCCGATGAAACACGCCTGGACTTGCGGTTGTTGCGGAAAGCAGTTTCATACGCTGCCGCTCGATTTCTCCTGCGACGCGCCAGACTACTGGGCTCAAATCCCCGAATCGGAGCGTGCGCAGCACGGCAAGTGTGACAGCGATCTCTGCATGATCGATCGCAGGGATTTCTTCGTTCGCGGCTGCCTCGAGATTCCCATCATCGGCCGCGATGACCGTTTTGTCTGGGGCATGTGGGTTTCAGTGTCCGAAACAAATTTCCATCGCATCCTGGACCTGTGGAGTGCGTCCGACGCCGAGAATGAGCCGCCGATGTTCGGCTGGCTTTGCAACGACATTCCGCTGTATCCACGGACGCTCGAGCTTGCGACCCACGTGCACCTGCGCAGCGGCGGCCGGCGACCGGCGATTGAGCTCGAGCCGACCGATCATCCCCTCGCCATCGAGCAGCGCGAGGGCATCTCAATCGCGCGCGTCGAGGAAATCGCCGCCCAACTCATGCGCCGCCATTGAACGCTTTCGGCGAATAGGCATAGCTGAGCAAATGCACTTTCCTCCCGAAAGGCCGTCCGCCTTGCTTAGCAACCCATGACCGATCGCGACCGAAAGCCGCCGTTCCGGCGCGGCGGCGCAAAACCGTTCGACAAGGGCCGGTCTGGTGCAAGGCCCGGCTCCCGGCCACAGTTTCGCGGCCGCGAGGCCTCCCTCGACGGCCCTGTCATCCTCTATGGCTGGCACACCGTAAGCCTGGCGCTCGCCAACCCTCAACGGCGCTTCCGCAAGCTCCTGCTCACCGAAAATGCCGCGCGCCGGCTGGCCGAGGAGGACATCCCGACCCGGATTACGCCCGAGGTTGTGCGGCCAGTCGAGATCGACCGGCTGCTCAGCGCGGATGCCGTGCATCAGGGGCTCTATGCCGAGGTTGATCCCCTACCCTCGCCGGATATCGAGACCCTCGCGCCGGAAGGCCTGGTGCTGGTGCTCGACCAGATCACCGACCCGCACAATGTCGGCGCGATCCTGCGCTCGGCGGCGGCCTTTGCGGTGAAAGCGATCGTCACCACCGCGCGTCACAGCCCGGAGGCGACCGGGGTGCTGGCCAAATCGGCTTCAGGCGCGCTCGAGCTCGTGCCGCTGGTGACTGTACAGAATCTCGCCCGCGCGCTGACCGCACTGAACGAGCGCGGTTTTCAGACCGTCGGCCTCGACAGCGAGGGCAGCGAGAATCTCTCGGTCATCGAACTGCGCGAGCCGCTCGCGCTGGTGCTGGGCGCCGAGGGCAAGGGCCTGCGGCAATTGACACGGGAGACCTGCAGCGCGGTGGCGCGGCTCGACATGCCCGGCGAGATCAAGAGCCTCAACGTCTCCAACGCCGCAGTGCTTGCGCTCTATATCGGCGCGAGCCGGCTCGGATTGATGAAATGAGAACGCCCGCCTGGAGGGTGCAGGCGGGCGTCGGCAAAACTTCGGCTGAAAGCGTGACGACGATTCGGTTGAATCCTCATCGCGCTTTTGTTCTTTAGTTGCGCATGATCTTCCCGGAGAACCGCTTCACACTTTGCGCTAACGCGGCCCTGCGGGTCCGGATCATGCGCCAGGCTCAGTAATAACGGCGCAGCACGCGACGGCCGTTGTAATACGGGCCAAAGTGGTAGCTGTAGTGACGGCGGTAGTGCCAGCGATTGCCGTAGACGGCGGGAGCTTCGACGCCAGCACCTTCATAATAGCCGTAGCGGGCGGGATGCTCGACCGGTACCGCGTCTTCCTGGTAGAACGGATGAGGCGCGAATGCGCCGGGGCCGGTATAAGTCGGGCCTTGGTTCACGTAATAATATTGGGTGACGGGTGCCGCGAGGTGCTCAAAGCCCCAGCCGGTGTAGCCGTAGCCGCCACAGGAGCCGCAGCCCCAATAGCCATAGGTATAGGCTGGCACGTAAGTGTAGGCCGGCACATAGCAGCCGCCCCACCCGCACGCCATCGCCGGCGCGGCGCCCGCGGTCATCAAGCCGATGGCCGCGACCATCCCTGTCAAAGTCTGACGCATTACTCTCTCCTGTTGGGCCTGTTTTCTTGGCTCTGAAAAAGCTTAGTTCGGAAATCGTTTCGGTGTCGGCTGTTGCTTGTTGCGATGACCGAAATCGCCTCCCATCGGCGGCGCCATGATCACCGGCGGCGGATAGGCCGGCACCTCCGGCGGCGATGTCGCCGGCAGCAGCGCGGAATGTGCCGACCAGGATTCATGATAGGACGCGGCCGGCTGCGGCAGCGGGCGGTTCGGCGGCGGCTCGATCTCGAGCCGGCCATAGCCGGGCCGCTGCCCAAGGCTCGGATAATAATGGCCGACATTGGGGACCACATCGACATAGCGGCCGCCATAGACCGTCGGCTGGTTGTTGACGCCCTTGCCGAGGCCGAATTCGCCCTCGACCACGCCATATGATGCATCGACACCGTTGATGATCACGGGGATGCCGGGCCGGGCGGGAATGACGACGTTGAACCCGTCCGAGGCGAACGACGCAGGCGCGAGTCCAATCAGAGTGGCAAAAGCCAAAGCTAGGCGCATGGGGTGGTCCGGTGCTCCGATTGGCAATCTAGCCGATGGCCGCGTCGCAAGTGTTAAAAGCGTGCACTAAACTTCCGGTAAGCCTAATGCGTCAGGCAATTGCCGCGGTTAATTGCAGGCAATTCCAACACCAAAGCGTTAATTTAGAACGCCGTCTCGACGATGGTGCGAAGACCGATCGCAATGGTGACAAGGCCGACGGTGCCTTGCAGGCCGCGATTGGCAAAGGTGAGCCAGCGCGCGGAGATGGCGATCGGCACCGCGATCACGGTCGACAGCGCGCCCATGCCGATCATCGAGCCGACCCCGAACAGCGCGACATAGCCGAGCCCGATCACGGCATTCGGCGCCTGGGACACGGTCAACACCAACAACGCCGCCGACCCGGCCATGCCGTGCATCAGCCCGACCAGCAGCGTGCGCCAGCGAAAGCCGTGGCTATGGTCGTGGGCGGCACGCTCATGCGGCACGTGCTCCCCCGCATGGCTGTGGGCATGGAAATGGCGCGTGCCGTCATGGGTGTGGCCGTGAAAATGCACGCGGTCGTGCCAAAGCCGCCACAGAACATGTGCGCCCAGGCCCACCAGCATGATCCCAACCGCAGTCTCCAGTGGCTGTGACCAGGTTTCCGGAATGGCATGCCCGAGTACGATCGCCGCCCCCGCAAACACAAACAGCGTCACGGTGTGGCCGAGGCCCCAGGTCAGGCCGTGCTTGACGATGTCGGCAACCTCGCTGCGGCGGGCGGCAATGCTCGAGACCGCCGCAACGTGATCGGCCTCCAGCGCATGCTGCATGCCCAGGACGAAGCCCAATCCCAAAATTGCAAACATCGGTCCCGCTTCTTGCCCCAACCCGCCCAGCCCACCGCGAAGATTGCGTACCACGCGACGGGCGTTTGGAACTTCAACATTCGTTCCAGGCCGGCACAACCCCCTTTGTTCGCTTCACGGCTCTGTGAGAAGAGATTTGGATGGGGAGCCATCTCTCATTTCGTGCTTAGCGGTGACGCTACAACCATAACGGCGGCCCTCAATGAGAACGCCAAGGGCGATGACGACCGGCGGCATCTCCGCCAGTTGGTCGACGCGAATACGGTTGAGCGCGACGCAGGCGGCGACCTTAACGGCCGCCTCTTTTGTTTGCGCGCGCCTCACCGGCAGCCGCGGAGATATTTTGTCCTCGCGTCTCGCTCGACGCCGGCATCGGCATCGGACACGCCAAGGCACCATTGGTAGTGAGTAGAGAAATCCGTCGACCAGCGCGAACCCTGCAGGGCGGCCGCGCAGCGTGGATTGGCAAGCGCGCCGCGCACCTGGTTGAGGGAGGCCTGTGAATATTGCCGGCAGAATACCGGATCCGCCGCACGGGCCTCGCTCATGGCAGCGCAACTCAACGTAAACAAGATCAGCGCAAACGAGGCCAGCACAAGGCCAGCCAACGGTGTTTTGGTCATGTGTTCCCCCAGCCCTCGCTTCCAGAGCGTGCTTCTACGGTGGTGATGCGCCACAAATGCGGCCCAGCCGATTTTGGCCCTGTAGCCCTTGCGGCCCAACTCTGCTATCTGACGGCCCCTTCGGCCGCCCGTTCAAAGGGCGGCTTACCAGACGAATACGTGGCTTTCGCCTGTGGCCGGCTTAGCTCAGCGGTAGAGCAGCGGTTTTGTAATGCGCATAGGCGCGTTATGACGCGTGCTGCTCTGTATGAAATTGTTGGGATTTTCTGTCTCTAAGACAGTCGTCTGTCTGGTGATGGCCTGCATTGAGCAGTTTGGGGCCAGAAGCGAAAGCGCGGGAACCGATGGGCGAAATGTCGCGGCCGGTCGCGGACAAACCGAACTATGCATATCTGCAACGTTGGGTGGGCCTTAGGGCCGGTTCGATGGTGGATATTGCAGCGGGAGTTCTTGTTCTGGCGAGCGTCGGTATTTTCCTGGCGCATGCGGTTGACACCTATCGCGCCCAGTAAAAAGCGCGGGACCTCCGGCCGTGACTCAGCGAACGTTGCAGACAATCGATTGGAACGTTTATCCGCCTCGAATCCCGCCAGCGAGAGAGCGCCTGCTGTTGATCGTGTCGGCAGCCGGCCAGCCACCAAGCCTCAAGCTCATAGGCAAAAGTGAGGTTGCGCTCGGATATTGGACGGGTGATGCCTTTCGGGTGATGTCCGGCTTTTTGCGACCGCGGCTGATGTCTACCGATTGGCAGCCGGCGGTTACCCATTGGGCGAGACTTGCGTCATGTTTGCCCCAAGAGATCGACCTTGTTCGCGACCGAAGATTCGACCCTGACGTGCGGGATTGAGCGCGTGGCTTCGGTCCCGCGCCCTGCTCGTCACCGCCTCAGCCGCCGTGCATGTGTCGCCAGCCACATGCGGGTCCGCTTCCTTTATGCGATCGGCGCCGGCGCTTCATGACACCCCCGCTCTCGCTTAGCCGCCGCCGACCGCTTGCAGGCGATCAGGCAATTCCTTGCAGGGAATGCGGCATATCACTGGTCCGGGCTCTCACACCCAGTGATCATGCTCAGCTGATTGCCCTAACAGTCAATTAACTTCCCCAACCCGGGGAAATCCGCTTGCGCTCCTGTTAGGGCAGGCGCGTTCGCCTCGGCAACGCACAAATCGCAGCGCCCTTGCGCTACGAACCCCTATGCGAAACACTGTTCTTGGGCAAAAACCCCATGAGCAAATTTTGCATTTCATTCGGGGAGTCGAGCGATGTTCAACATGAGCCGATCAACCAGGATGTGCGCTCTCCTGTTTTCCGCCGGCTTTCTGCTTACCTCGCCCGCTCGCGCCTTCGATTTGAACGGCGCCTGGGCGACTGGCACTGACGTGTGCGGCAAAGTTTTTGTCAAAAAAGGCGATAAGATCGGCTTTGCCCAATTCTCCGAAGAGTTCGGCAACGGCTTTGTCGCAGATGGAAATGACGTCAGAAGCAAAACCGCCCGATGCACCATCACGTCGAGGAAAGAGACGGGTGACACTATCGATTTTCACGCTGCATGTGCCTCGGAAATCATGGCGACGAGCACTAGCGTGCGTCTGAAAATCCTCGATGCCAACAGAGTATCCCGCCTTTTCACGGATCCGGCTTTCGCAGGAATGGAGCTCACCTTTTACCGTTGCCCGATGTAATTGCTCTCGCAATGGCAGCAGCGCTATAGCCATGACGCTATCCGCTCCGAAGCCATCCGCCGGCTGGTCGAGATCGTGCTGAAGGAGAAGAAGTGAGACCGGGGCTCAGGACACCGGGGGCTCGTCAGATTTGCGGGTCTGTCGCTTTGAGGTAGCGCGCCGCGGCTTCTTGGTGCCCGCGCCATGGATGGCTCGCCAGTACTTTCGGCTCTTTTCTTCCGCCTCAGCCATCCTCCTTATGCCGTCGTTGAATTCCTTCGTGCCGGAGCGCAACTGCAGGTCCCGCTGCAGCAACTGGGCGGTTGGATGCGACAGACTGGGGGGCAAAATGCGTATCCTGGGAATCGTCTGGCTGTGCGCCTCATTGAGCGCTGTCGCAGGCACATCTGCGCATGCATGCGAAGATGGTCATTGGATCGATGAAGTCCTCGCTGATGGACAAATCCTGAAGCTAGAAGACGGCAGCCTGTGGAAAGTGGGGGCTGTCGACGCAGTCACGTCATCCATCTGGCTTCCAGTTTCAAACGTCATTGTTTGCGACGACAAGATTGCGAACGTCGACGATGGCGAGACGGTTCACGCGCGAAGAATACACTGACTCGAGGGATGAGCCGATTGGATGCCGGCGCCGGCTGAACCCGGCGCGTGCGCGGTAAGGTTAACAATTGCTTTCGATTGGCGATAAAATTTTATCGATTAGGATGATTAGCACAGCGGGTGTGTGGACCCGCTCGATGAAGGTCCAGCCAACCTGGCGTAGCTCCACGGACCTCGCCGAAATTCAGCGCAGCGCACGACCCGCGAGGGTCTACCGGACTCGGGCCAGTGGGACACTGAGGAGAGCATCCCAATGCGCAAGACGATTGCGAAGGCCGTCACGTGGCGGCTCATCGGAACCGCCGAGATTTTCGCGATCTCTTTCTGGACCACCGGGCACATCGCCACGGCCGGCCACACGGCCGGGATCGCGGCCATCACCTCGATCCTCATGTACGTGGCCCACGAGTTGGCATGGGGTGAGCATGAAGCCGGTGGCCTAGGATCGCGACGCCCCCGAGTTGAACCCGGTCGCGAACGCGGTTCGCCCACAACGCGCCCGAATCGCGGTCGACCTTGCGACGTGCTGAGGCTACCCCGCTTTCGGCTAAACCGCTCCACCGTCGTAACAGCCTCCAGCGGCCGGGCGGTGGAGCGGGAGTTCGTGCAGATGAGAGATCACCTATAGGCGCTCCTCGATTCACAAATTGCTTCAGGCGCAGCGACAGCGAGCACGCGCTGGATTCGCAACGCCAGTCCCATCAACGGTCTACGAATTTGGGTCGAATCAAAACGCGAGATCGACGCACTCCCGGCCTGACTGTAGCCGCACGAATCCGCCCCCGATTAGACTCGCACGCGCAGGCAAGGGGGATTTCATATGAGCAACTTTCAGATGAATGCCAGCGCGCCAGCGTCCGCGCTGCTGATAACTCTCGATGATGCCCTGGTCGCTCCACTGGTCAGGATGCGCGAGCCCTTCCTGCGCGTGGTCGCCGGCGCGCCCGACGGTGCCGAGGTCGACCTGAGCCTCGTGCGTATCCCGGACGACTGGCTGATCTTCCCTGCCCCCGACAGGGAAATGAACGCGCCCCGCCACCCCGACGGCGTCACCAAGCAGGCCAAGAATATCCTCGGCTTTTCAATCCGCCTTCACGACCTGCGTGTATCATACGGCACATGGCTGCTGGATCAGGGTGAGCCGGTCCATGTCCTTGCCAAGCGCCTGGGACATGACGCTAGCATTCTCCTCGAGGTTTACGCTAAGAGGACGCAGCGCGGCGGCGGGAAGGCAGCCGAAACCACAAACCGTTTGACCCGCGGCCTCATTGGGCCAAGTTAGGGCCAACGTTCTTAAGATATTCTATTTAAGGGCCGAGCTAAGCCCTTGAATGAAAACCAAAATGCCGGCTTAGCTCAGCGGTAGAGCAGCGGTTTTGTAAACCGAAGGTCGGGAGTTCAATCCTCTCAGCCGGCACCAGCAAAAACCCTTTGTTTTTTTGGCTTTCTTCATTTGCAGTCCTCGACGCGGATCGCGGAACGGCGGCGAACTGCGGTGCACACAGGAACAGAAACAGGATCACTTGTTCGCTGCTCGTTCACGCGCGCCGTGGTCCGGCCGGTCACCACCCGGACGCCGCGTCCCCGGTCACCACCCGGTCACCGGGCGAGCGCAATCTGGGACGATTGAGGCCGCCAAGGTCATTCGTCATGCATCACTTTTACCTTGCCGTGACCTTTATTGGGGTCGCGGTCCTTGTTTTTGTGTTCCTCATCGCCCTGCAGAGCGTGATCGGGTGATCACCCTCTCGTGGAATGGCATGGGACCGGTTCCGCCGACCTGCCGATGTCCAAGCGGGACCATCGCCCCTTCCAAAAAACACCCAGCGCCCCTTTCCGCCGTCTCTCGTAAAGGTGATTTGATTCCTGTGTGCGAGGCGAAAACCCTGGGAGCTGTACTAGCGTTCGTGGGCTCAAACCCCGGAGTTGTCCATGACGATCCCAAGAACAATTACGATGCTTGGCTTGGCCCGCGAGGCTTTGGAGAGGTTCGGCAACAATGCCGACGCCGCTACCTCCTATTTGTCGCAACGATTGCGCGATGATAGCGAGCTTCGTGAGGCTCTAGTGAAATCGGCCGTTGAATATGAGAGACTCGAAGAATTGCACTCATAGCGCTTGGTGTCGCCTTGCCGGACGCGCCGGAGCTGCCTTTCCTTAAAGATCAAGGCCGCCTCAGCTGGCGGCTCTTTCCCGGGGCTCGCGCCTAACCCCTGAACGGCGAGATGGCGATCCCGTGAATAGCAGCGTTCCCCTGATCGATAGTGCCGCTCGGGTTCGTCCTCGATGCATGGTCGAGCGCGCCGAGCACACTTCCGACGACAGCGAAAATCGCGACATAAGCGCAAATGAGGCCGGTCGTTCTGCTCATGTTTGGTCTCCTCCTGCGTTCTCAAAAGCGAGGCTCTACGCGGATGCTCCGCACCGCTGAGGCCGAGCATAGGCCGTCCGGGGCCGCTTGAGCCCCCCATAAGCATGGGATACCGCAGCGAGCGCCCCATCACGATCTTCTGCGCAGAACAATCGCTTGGATGACCTCGATGGTGTCAAAGACTGCTGCAAACAGATATCGCCGCGAAGCTGAGGAATGTCGGAGGAACGCCCAGAGCGCTTTAAGGCCGATTGATCGCGAGGCGTGGCTTCGGCTCGCTGGCGATTGGGAGAGGCTTGCGGAAGGCGCCGAGCTCAACCGCTTGCTCGAAAAGCAGAGCCCTATAGCTTCTGGATAAACTGGGGGCCGGACGCCACGCGACGTCCCGACGTTCTTTCTGAAGAACACCCCTGTCCAAATTTGGAATCTAGCATTCAGCTGACCGGACCATATGCTGTTCGCGAGGCTTGAACACCCAGCCCCGTTTGGCCTCACGCTTGGGTGGGGCCGCCCCACTCCCTCAAATCGGGCGGCCCCTGCCGGCCACTTCCAATTGCCCTGCCTTCAACAGAAGCATATAGCCGAAGCTATTAGGTCTAGCTCGACCTCATGAAGGTTGGCAGGATCGAAGCCCGGCGTGCTCTTATGCCGAAGTTATGCACCCAGTTGCCCACAGGCTGCGCACAAGCACTGGCGGCTCGGCACATGCCCCCGCCGAAGGTGTGCCGAGCCTAGCCAAGCCGTGCGCTGGTCGATCCGACCGGCTGTTTTTAATCATGGCAAAAATGCGGTCTCATGAGAATGGCACGGCTGCAACAGTTTCAGACTATCTCGTGTCCAGGATGAACCGGCCGTAAAGAAAGACGGCGTAGGCGGGTCGGTGGGCAAGATATGCGCCACCGCGGGATGACTGCAACGCTACGGTGGTTCAGCGATAGCGCGGATCTAGGTTGGAATCCGGTCACCGTCTCGGCCTTTCTGGCGCGTATCGCCAAACGCTGGGTAGCCGTTTGAAAAGAACGACGATGATTGTGAACCAGTTCACATGTGCTCGGCATGGCACCTGCTAAATCTGACGACGCTGGGAATTTCAGGGGCCCAGTAGCAGGCGCCGCCGGGACACGACATTTCGAGCCCGACGGCGTAAATTTTTCTAATGGTCGGTTACCGTTTCAGCCTCCGGCATGCGTCCATGGCCGCGCGCAAAGTCGGGGAGATTCTGGATCGCCGCCTCGCAGTATTGAGCGTTGTCGCCAAGGGGATCTCTACTTGCACCGATGTGCCAAGACGATGTCCTCTAGTTGGTGGAGCGCTGACGTCTCGGCATACGCCTGCCTGACCATGAAGTCTTCCATGATCCACTGCATGGACTGACGCTGAGCTTGGGCCAGCTTCCTTACGAGATGTACGATCGCTATGCGAGCTTCCGTTTCCATCGGCAGACTGGCGATCATTTCATCCATCGCCATTGAGATACGACTGGCAGCACGCGAAACAGCGCGCTCGACTTCCGCTCGTTGCGCCATCTGATCTTTGTCTTTCTTTGTAAGCAAAATTCGCCGCGCGGCCCACAAAGAAAGTAGCCAGCCGCCAACAGGTTTGCGAATGTATCTGAAATCGCGCCCTTACGAAAAGAGCAGCCTTTCGGTTGACCTCATTGGGCGTGCTGCGCGCGTTAGTCAAGTCAAAATAGCCAAGATGTAAAGGGCGATCGCTGAATCGACCCTTGCGCTCCCCTGCTGCCGCGACGTCGCTTTGTGAACTGTTTCACAAAATGATTGGGCTCGACGATGTAGCAGAGAGCCGACGCCACTGATCAAGCGTGGATCTGATCATGCCAACAGAGCGGGAATTGTCTCCGTTGGAAATGCAAGCTGCGGACGCGCTGCGTCGTGCAAGACAGCTCCCCATCGGTCCAAGCCGCAACGATTTGCGACAGCTCGCAATAGGACTTCTTTGGCTGCATCGGAATGGTATGCTAGCTCTTGAGCAGGCGCGCGCAAAAACCATCGCGAGCCACGACGAGACAAGTCGCGGGTGATCGGCAGGTTCGCTGCGCCAACTTGACCCAATAGACAGCGTCGGTAACGGCCCGCTTGGGCGCAGTATGAGAGCTGCCATCACGGCCGCATCAACGGGCTGGGGATTGCCGGTTGAAAACAGCCTTTAGGTCAGCGCGCCTGCATTTTCCGACTCACCAAGTCGATGTTGACTCGCGGCGGATGGAAAACTCATGCCGGCTCGGGGTGCAGCATGCAGTTCAGTCGCGTTATCACTCCTGTCGAGGACATTCAAATTTGGAACGCGAGCAGTAACGGTTTTTCTTTCGTGATCAGTTATGAGAGCCGTAGCGGTCCGGGTCTTCATGGAAATCCGGGCTACGTGGTTTCGTGGCGCCCCGTCGATAAAAACAGGTCTGCCATCAAGGTCGGCGGTTCACCATTCAAGACGCTTATCGAAGCTGAAAAAGCCTGCGAGATTGTGCTGGAGTACCTGAAGAGAAACTCCTAGCTACCCACAAATAGACTGCTGATCGGCGCTTTGGGGTAGACACTGCAAGAGAGGCACGAAAACGAGGTACCCAGTCCGAGACCCGGCAGGCTGCCCCTAATGCGATCGGGAACATTCTTAGTTGAGCTGGAAACTCTGGAAGGACCGGCCCAAAGGAAAATCAAGGGGCAGTTGTGTTCGAACCGGATTGGCGGAGGTCACGAACATGATTGATGCCGAATGCTTTAAAGAGCGAAAGATTTGGCTTGATCGCTATCGCGCTTTGGAGCGTCAAGTAACCGACCCGCTTGCCGCACTTTTGGTGCACGACATTGTTTTAGACCTTGAGAAATTGGAAGGCGAGAAGCGTCCAAGTTCTGTCGCTCCTCTTCTAGATGCACCCAGAGACTAGCGCAGCCGCGTCCGACCGGAGAAGGCTTCTTGGGAGAGGTGCGCCTTGATCAGGCAGCGTGATGCGCTGGGCCGATACGAGTATGAGACCGCGGCTCAGGAGGCGGCAACATGAACGGAAATCGCAACTACGGAATTCGCGTCGAGGGCGCAAAATACGGCGTGAGCTTCGGGACAGCTCTCGCTATCGCGATATCCTACACCGCCAATCACTCGATACTTTGGGCAATCATTCACGGCATTCTGGGCTGGCTGTACGTGATCTACTATGCACTGTTTCGGTCGTAGCCATTGCCTGATTGGCTCCGCGCCGTCTCCAACCCGCTGGCCAGCGCCGCCTCGACCGTCCCCATATCCGGCCCGCGGTAGAGCGCTTCACCGGAGAACAAAATCGGTCCACTCGAGCTTGCGAGCGCAGACTGTGCCGCGCGCGTTTTGAGCGTGGCATAGGAATAGGCTCCACGTGCGAAAGGATCATTGGCCCAGTTGATCGCCCGCGCGGCGACCACGTCGCCTATCAACTGCTGCGCAGAGACTCCAAAGATCTCGGAGAGCGAAGCCAGCCCGATCTCGATCAGCTCGCTTTCGTCGAAATTGGCCATAGCTTTCGTCTTGGGACCGGCGAACCAGCCGGTCAGCACGGGCTGGTCCGTTGGATGCTGCGTCCACCACACCGGGATTGCCCTGTCCGATATGAGAAACAACAGATCGGAGAGGTCCGTAGCCTTGGCACCGATCCACCACCGGCTCTTGAACCGTACGAGAAGCTTGATGACATTGCCGAAGCCGATGTCCGCGGCAGCCTCGGCCCGCTCGCTCGCCTCCGCCGGAAGCGTGATCTCCCGCAGGAGAGGAAGAGGCACGGCAACCACAACGGCATCGCCTGTGTAAGTCTTGCCGTCGGCGCAACGGACCAAGGCTCGCCTTCCGGCCGTTTCGACGGCGCTGACTGCAGCGCCAAGATGAATAGCAGAACCTTGCTTCCGGCACTCCGCCGTCAGGAAATCGATCAGGGCGCCGTAGCCGCCGGCAATACGCGCTTGCCCGCTCCGTCCGCTGTTCATCCATTCGTCGCGAAGCGCCAAAATGCTTGCTCGCGCCGGATCGGCGGCATCGTAGCCCTCGACCATCCTCCGGATGGAATGCCTCAGCTGGCTGTATTCGGGACCGGCGAAATGTTGCTTCAGGAAATCGGTGACGGTGAGGTCGGCTTTCAATTCCGCCAAAACCGCCTGGAGACGGTCGGTGTGGGGATCCGGCGCTTTGTCCTGCGAGAAGCCGCCCTGATCCACGCTCCATCGCGCGCCCTTCACCGGCAGGAGCGACAATCCCGCCTCGCGCAACAAAGCGCGCGTCACGGGCGCCTTGCCATGGATGAATTCGGCGCCGCCCTCCGCTCCGTATCCGAAAACCGAATGCGGAAGCGGGTTGATGCGACCGCCGCATCTGTCGCGCGCTTCCAGGATCGTCACCCTCTTGCCCGCGCGCCCCAGCTCGCGGGCGGCCATCAGGCCCGCCGCGCCCGCGCCGATGACGACGATCTGCTCTGACTGCCGCAGGGTCATGCTGGAGCTTTAATTGCCGCTTGCCTGAAACGGCGCGTTCTGGATGCGGTAGCGCAGCAACATTGCGCCACCGTCCAGCGCCTTGCTGCTCTCCAGCGTCATCGCCGTGACGGGCGCGCGCCGATCGCTCTCGGCCTCGGAGGATTCAAAGACGCTTGGCGCTCCCTTTGCGCCGTCCACTGCTGGACAGATGACCAGATTGAGCTCGTCGACCAGCCCTGCACGCAAAAAGGCACCATTGGTGCCACCTCCGCCTTCGAGCAGCAGGCGCTTCACGCCGAGTTCGCGATTGAGAATCTCCAGCGTCAGAGCAAGGTCGAGTTGGGATTTTCCGGCGAAGATGTAGGACACACGCTCGCCGCGCAGGCCAGCCAAATGCGCGTCCGAGACCGCCTCACAAAGTACGGCCACGATCGGATCGCCACCGATGTCGGAACGTCCCCAGGCGATCTTGCCATGCGCATCGAGCACGACGCCATGCGTCTTGGCGTCCCGTCGCGCGAACCACGCCTCGCGAGGAAAGCTCTCCCTGCTCGAAAGCGGATAGGGCTTGCCCTTTGCAAACTCCTGACCGGTGACGCGGCCGACGAGCCAGGCATCGCCGTCGAGCTCATCGTGCACCTGCTCAAAAAGATCTCCGGCTGCTCCCTTCGGACGCCAGCGGCTGTGGAGCGTCCGGCCATCGACACTGGCGACCATCAGGCAGATGACGCGTGGTTTCATGCGAACCCTCTTGAACTCTCCAATCTACGCTCGGCCAATGTTCACCTTTCGATATCTGCTCATTCGGCACCACTCGCAAGGGCCAGACATGCGGGACTTCTATTGCCTTCTTCAGCGTCGAAACGGCCCGAGTCGCGGTCAGAGGGGTTGTTATTCCACCCTTCCGAGATTGACGGCACTCTGCCGGTGTTGCGGCGTCCAATCCGCGCGGCATTTGTCAGACGCACCGGCGGTGCCGATGCCGGCGGTCAGCTGGATTGGCATCCGTCTGCCGCGATCGTCATCGTGGCAATCCGGTTGCACTGGCCTCGCGCCAAAACCGCGGTCGCCTTCCTCTCAGATATTGAAAATCCGAAAGTCCGGCCGCGGCGCGGTATGTGCTGACACCGGCTGGCTCGTGCGCCGGGCCTGGTTCTGTGCCGCGATCTTCTGCAGGCATTTCCTGAGCTCGGCGTCAGTCTGCTTGATCTGGTTGCGGATTTCCTGCCGCTCGAAACGCGTGAGCGAGGCGTGCCCCAGATAGTTCCAGGCCTGCCGGAGCCATTCTTTCAACGCTTGTACATCTCGTTCCAAAGTGTCGGCCATGGGGCCCACCTTTCCAAGGTACAGCGCCGACAGCTTAAGTGATTCGCTGCCAATGGAACCCATGGAAGGTGGCTTTACGAAAAAGTCTTTTCGCCACGGACGCCGTCGATGATCGCCTGATGCTCGGCGAATGGCTTTTCCATCAAGCCCCCTTCCCTGCGACCAGGAAAACTTACGGAAGCGGTACTCCCTTGCCGCATTTGTAGCAAATTTATCACCCTTAACCTAAACCCCCATTTCTGCCGACAACGCATTGACATATCTCTTGATTTGGCCGCAGCGCTTTGCTGCAATCGGGTTGCTGAGGTGCGCCATGAAGTGGATGCGAGAACGCGATGCGTTGATTGCGCAGACGCTGGCCTTTGTTCAGTCGGTTACCGGCAGAAGAGACGCCGTGGAACCGTTGCCCTCGGTTGCGCCTGAGCCGGCCCCTACCCCACCGCCCGGTAGTCCATCGCCCGCACTCTCGGCAATCACCGAGACGCCCAAGACACCCGGCCTGAAGACACCCGACCCGAAAACGCCTGACCCGGAGACACCCGACCCGGCGCCACGACCGCTGGTCCCGAGCGACTTTCAGCGCGAGTTGAACAGCCGCATTGCGAGCTTCCGTGCCCATCAGGAGCGGTTCAATCGTGAGCGCGAGGCGTATTTCAGTGCCACGCTGGCCCGCGTCCGCGCCGCGATCAAGGACGGCCCGCCGGCTAGCCCACGAGGTCAAGGGCCCGGCTAGGCTAGAGGGCAATCACCCCGAAAGGGACAATCACAGAAACACCCATACCAGCGCGACATTCGCCGCACAGGCCGCAAGCAGCCCGACCGCAAGGGTCAGTTGCGCGCGCTCACAAAAAGTATGGAGCATGGTTCCCATGGAGGGGAGCATCCGGCGATTCTGGCGAGGGAGTCTCGGGGATTCTTTTTCCCGAAATTAACGCCTCATTAAGGACTCAGAGCGCGCTCCGAACCAGGTCCAAGGGACTCCGACTGCCGGTAGCGGAAACCCGATGCCGCGCCGTGCGTTGAACCAGGCTCACTGGGAGCCAAGCCATGCCTTACGCGCTTTTTTCGGACGGGGCCAAGCTGAGCAAGTCCTACCCGACCGAGGCCGACGTCTGGAAGCTCGCCCGCAAAAGCGGTCTCGTGGTCGACGTCGCAACCGGCGACGACAAGCCGATCCCACGTCCCGTGCTCGACAATGACTATGAAGTCCGCCAGTGCACTGCGGATCCGGAAGAGGACCCCGAGCAAAATCGGGTCGAAGCGGAGCGTTCAGCCTACCGCGAGCCGCAATTCTAAGTTCGTCAGCTCGTTCGAGCAGTCCGGCCGTGTGTCCGCTACGGCACCGCCACCGCGAGTGAAGCCTGGTCGCCCGAAAGCGCCACACATTCCCGCTTGCGATGCAGTCCCCGGATCGCCCCTGTCACCTTCAAAACCTTGCCGCTCGGACAGGACATATCCTGCACATAGGCGACCTCATAGGGCGCCAGCACCAGCGGTTCGGATTTGAGGATGGTTTGCCCCGAGCACGGCAGCGCGACTGCAGACACGATCAGCATCGCCACCAAGATACGCATGTTTTTTAATCCACCTGCCCGGCCGCAGCATAATAACCCAACCTTGACGAAAGTTTCGCGATGCTCGGAAATATTTTTGACAGGGCCAAGCCGCAAAGCAGACGTCGCAAGCAGACGTCGCGAAAGAGGCGTCACCAAACGGACTGCGCCAGAGAGAAGCCACGCCAAATAGAAAAGGGGCCGGCAGCAAGCCGACCCCTCCGCAAAATCAAACGACGCCACGCCTCAGTATTTGGACTGGACGGGGCCGCCCCAGCCGAAGCGATAGTTCACGCCGACCTTCACGGTCTGATCGTTATCGTGGTACCGGGTGCCGACGATCGGCGCCGGTCCGCTGGTGAAGGTGGTGTTGCCGAAATTGTAGTACTGGTATTCGGCTTTGGCAGACCAGTTCGGCGCGAACATGTATTCAAGGCCGGCGCCGACGGTCCAGCCGTCCTTGTGATTGCCGTCGGTCGTGAATGCCGCCGGTGTACCCGCGACGCTCACCCCGATGTTCGGATTATCGCGCCAGGCGTAGCCGCCCTTGGCATAGAGGAGTGCCGGGCCCCAGGTGTAACCGAACCGACCGGTCACCGAGCCGATCTGATCGTTCCTGCTGGTGATCAGGCCCGTGCCCGGAAACGCGACGCTTCCGTTCGAGTTGGTAAGCCAGCTGTATTGAGCCTCGGCACCGACCACCCAATTGGTCGCGAACTGGTAATCGTAGCCGCCCTGCACGCCGCCGAGGAAGCGGCCGCCATTGCCCGAGAGACCGTTGTCTCCGGCCCAGGCGCCACCGATATGGCCGCCGACGTAGAAGCCGGTCCAGTTATAGATCGCCTGCGGCGGGGTGTAGACGGGCGCCTTGGTATAGGTACGCGCCGGAATGTCGGCCGCCATGACGGGGCCTGCCAAACTGATCACGGCAGCCACGCCAAACAGAAGCTTTTTCATCAGAATCCCCTTTATGCGGTGGCACCCTAGCAAACAACATGGCCCCAATTTGGTTGCCTGGCGGCGATGCCGCAGCTTTGATCGTTCGCAAGCAGGACCGGCAACAGCGCGCTTTTGTTCCGCCCCACCTCAATTTTTGGCCAACCGCGAACGGTCTTCCGCGTTTTTTTGTCGAACGGGGTTGCGCCCCGGTTCAGGGCTCTCGGAAAATTGAAGCTATTCGTTGGGCCGCCAAGGGCAGTTCCCGGTCATTGTTACCGGGTCATTTTTTCCAGTTCTGGAAACGGCATGTAGCTGGCACCGGCGCAGACCTCGGCCGCGTTCGGCACTATGCGATCGAGCCGCCCGTTGATGAAGAGCACCGCGCGTTCGCGCGGCTCGCGATAGGTCCCGTCGGACTGTGGCTCGGAGAAGCGCAGGCAACTCACATAGCGCACCCTGCCCCCAACGGTACGCTGGACCGGATCGGCCATCATGGCGTTGCGGACGCCGACCGGGTTATTCAGATAGGTCTTCATGAACGCCAGCAGTTCAGGGCGGTAATTGTCGGGAAAGGGCTGAGGGACGCTAGAGTCCTCCATGAAGGAAGGTGGCCCGCTGTCATCGCTTCCGAAGCAAGCCGCAAGCGCAAGCGGCAGCAACAGGATGGCAATAAGCCTTGCTGGTCTAACCAAGTGCAACTCGTATTGTGAAAGGTTCGAAAAGGTTTCGCGCGATGGGCGGCCTTCTAGACCTTCAACGGCGAAAAGAAAATCGCCTTTTCGAAACCTCCATACAGACCAGCGCCCGGCCCGCTTCCACCCCGGGGACGGATGGAGCGAGCCGGGCCTGAAACCGCCGCCGCGGCAGGGGCAATGGATCAGCCGCGCGAGGCGGAAGCGCTATCAGCTGCGCTTGGTCGCGGGCACGACCGGCTTGGCCGAGGCCTTCGAAGCGACCTTGGCAGAGGTCCTGGCATGGGTCTTGTGCAGACTGATCTTCTTGTTGTGATGATGGGCCGTCTTGAAGCTGGTATGCAGCTTCCTGCTCTTGGTCGAGGTCACCTTGGCCGCCTTCGGCGCCGGGGTGGCCTTATCAGCCATCGGTTGCGACTGGGTCTGGGTCGCCGTACCTGCCGAGCCGGAATTGGCGGCGAGTGCCGGCGCAGCGATCAATGAGGTCGCAATCAGGGCTGCGGAAATCGTCTTCAGCATGGTCATCTCCTTCGGATGATCGGAGGTGCCGGCGTTGCCGGGCTCGTCGATCATGGGTGCGAACCTAAGCGTTCCGCACTGAACCCGTTCTGAAGCGCCTCGACGGATTTCGTTCATCTTGATGACTATTCGGTCATGTTCGGCCGGTCATGTTCGCTGCAACCTTTGAGCACCGGATCGGCAAGGCTCCGACAAATAAAAGCCGGCGTCGGGAATTTTTCTGAGCCAGGGAGGTTCCTGTCCTCGGGCCTTTGGGTATCATCCTGAAGGTCCTCGTTTCGGGCGGATTCACCGAACCTCGCGACCTCAACAGGAGAAGATGCATGCGAAAATCCACTGCCAGGCTTCTGACACTCGCAACATTGTCGATGGCCCTGGCGACGGCGCCGGTCATCACCAAGGTCTATGCCGCCGGCGACGAGAATCCGTCACCGCCCGCTTCTTCCAGCAAGGCTTCCACCAAGAAGGACAAGAAGAAAGGCAGCTCGCTGCAAGACACCCGGCATTACGCGCAATTCGAGGACAGCTATCGCGCCGCCTATTCCACCATCTACGATCGTCACGACTATGCGAGCGCGATCGATCAGCTCAAGGCGCTCGGCCATGACGACAACGCCGCGGTAGCCAATCTGATCGGCTATTCCTACCGCAAGCTCGGCGACTACAAGCTGTCGCAGGTCTGGTATGAGCGCGCGCTGCAGGCGGATCCGAACCACGTCAAGACCTGGCAGTATTATGGCCTGTGGCAGGTCGAGCAAGGCAACCGCGACCAAGCCGAATATCACCTGAACAAGATCGCCCAGCTTGCCGGGAAGGACAGCGAGGAATATCGCTCGCTCGCCGCGGCGCTCGAGCAGCCGCCGGGCACCGGCTTGGTGTACTGAGCTAGGCCACAGCCGTCATTGCGAGCGGAGCGAAGCAATCCAGGGCCGCGCAAAAGACTCTGGATTGCTTCCGCCTTCGCGCAAGTGCGCTTCGGCGGACGCGGTCGTCGCTTACGCTCCTCGCAATGACGGGCGCCATTTTCGTCACTTCATCATCGCCTCGACCTCATTGCGAAGCGCCTGGCGCGAGGCGTCGCGGGAATAGAACATATGGCCGCCGGGATAGACCGCGAGCTTGATGCGCGCGGCAAAGGGCGGCAGCTGGTCGAGCACCACCTGCGAGCCGAAATAGGGCGTCGCCAGATCGAACAACCCGTGCGCGACCAGGACCTTCAGCTTCGGATCGAGCGCGAGTATCTGCCTGAGCTCCGTCACCGATTGCAGCGGCTGCAGGCCACGGCCGAAATCCCAGGCCTTCTCGACGGCAGGATTCAACACTTCGTAAGAACCGTCCGGCCGCCAGTTCAGCTTGCGGGTGATGAGATCCACCGCCGCGCTGGTCAAGGGCGCGCCGAGCGCATCTCCGGATTGATCGCCAAAGTGGAAGAAGCTCGAATCCGGAAAAGGATCGGTGCCCAGCACGGAGGCGTCGTAACGCCCCGTCACCATGCCGTCGCGGCGATCGAATTCGCGCCGGAACTCGGCAATGTCGAAACGGCCGCCAAGCCTGCGGCTCACGGCCTGGTCGATGCCGGTGAGCGCGGCGACCTTGTCGGCGAGCCGATTGGCCGCCTCTCGGTCGGCCTCGCCCTTCATGAGATCGAGAAGGAAATCGGTGCGCGCATAGGCCTCGACATCCTTCATGTCGGCGCGAGTAACGCCCTTGTTTTCCTTTTCGCGCGCGACCGCCGCATAGCTCGGCAGGCTCGCCATGTATTGCAGAATGCTGGAGCCTGAGAACTCGCGGAAGTCGAGCACCGGCGA
>Ga0307474_10000333_pt1 | contig 34334 bp, 32 predicted proteins | sample atmos_gasesECM1C_2_FD_203312 | JGI IMG/M metagenome (GOLD analysis project Ga0307474, IMG submission 203312) | Hardwood forest soil microbial communities from Morgan-Monroe State Forest, Indiana, United States - atmos_gasesECM1C_05 | ecosystem: Environmental > Terrestrial > Soil > Temperate... | reverse complement strand
GTGATTGCGCCCAGCGTTGTAAGTCCACTCTTTGTTCGGGCATCAGTTTGAGCAAGCTTCGATTATCCGTCATACCGGATTAGACGGTCGAAACACGCTTACGTTATCACTGGGACACCATACTAGCATGGTTCCTTGGTTTGAGTCGGCGGCTTGAAAGTGCTTCTGCACAAATCCAACGGCATGTTGGAACGCAGTCGCGATCCAGGGCACCATCTAATCAGGGCTCTGAGGCATTTCCAGTCCAGGGCTTCACTTCTGGCTGGCGCGCCACGGAAACCGCAATCAATTCCTATATACGGTGGACGCACTATTGAGTTGTTTTGCATGATGATCGTACTGCCGGCGCTGATGATGATTCGGCTCCGGATTTCACAGTCTCACTTTCCGTCGGAGGCCTTCATCCATGCCGCTCCCGGACGTCTGAAATCGCTCTTAGGTACGCCGATGATAGCCAAATCTTCTTCTGGGTCTTTGAATACCGGAGGCTCCGGATAAACCGGGCCGAGGTAAGAACCCGATAGCTTTCGTGTCGCTGGTTTCTCCTGGCCTAGTTCCATGAGTATCAGTTGGCCAACGAATCTGCCTGGATACAGCAGCAACGGCGTATTCGAGACATTCGCGATTTCAAGCGTCAAACATCCTCGATAACAGGGGTGTATCCACGGCGCAGTCTCGATGACCATGAATGTTCTTGCAATCGAGGATTTTGTGAGGATCTGGCCGGAAAGATCAATGGGAAGCTTGAGAAATTCGAGGGTTGACCCGAGTACGGTCTGGTGTGCGGGGACGACGAGGTAACTCCCCAACGGTACGTGCACTCTGAAGTGAGTGGACTTTGCAAAACTTCGAGATGGAAAAAAGAAAGGCTGTGGAGGAACCTGTGGTAATAGAAAATAAGTTCCGAGACGCAGATCGACAGCATCCGCGTCAGAGTCCTCTCCCAAAACATCGGCTTCTTGTAGAAGGGGGGTGATGACGAGCGATTCGATGTCTTCCAAATCTAAATTTAAGCGTCTCCTGATCTCAGACTTGTGAACGACGGCCATATTCTGATTCACCCTCCAACAATCGACAGTCTTCGATAGCCTTCAGGGCCCAGAGTTCCAATCTTTCCGCGAATCGACTACGTGCCTCAACGGACGAAGCATCTTGCTTATCCACGTTCCGAATCAGATCAGGGATACTCTCGAGGTAAAAACTAAACGCAGCGTTGATGAGAATCACAGGGGTCGGATGTTCTCTTTTTCCATCAATGACGATGGAGGACGGAACTATGGCTTCCTGGAGATAGCGGGCGATCACGGCTGATTGTTTACGATAGTCGGCAAGAAGTGTCGATGAAATGGGTCTCTCAGCCGTGACGAAATCTATCAACCACGCGCACATTTCCCAAAAACATTTCAGGAATCGCTCATCCCCGACGTCGTCCGGGATCTCAGTTTCGATCCGTAAGTCAGAACTCTTCGCTTCCGAGATTTTCAGAACGTCGACGTAACACGTAGACATCTTTTCGATCTCGCCCCACCAGCCAAGTTTCTTGAGAAGCATCAGGTGCGCATGGAATCGTGCGATCTCGGCAGGATGGTATTCCATAAACGAATGGAAAGGGTCGAGAGTCGTTGCGGGCGAATCCACCAAGAGTGTTGCACCCGTCAACTCGATAAGTGCAAAAGAATACGCTGGGCCGATGAGACAAATCGACAACAGGTCGCAAAACAGTTCCTCGATCCAATGCTCCAAGGTATCTCTTGCGATTGTCGCGTCCCGACCTTGCAGTACGCCAACCTCCTTCTCCAGCGCCTCAAGAATTCTGTCTTTCTGTGTACTCACATCGACGCCATACACGTTTTGATACACAACGTGTGCCATTTCATGAACAAGAAGGCAATTGAGAAAGAAGCCATTCGATTGGGAATAGGGCATTCCAACCAGCCCCAGGTCGGTGGGAAATGGAGTTCCGCTGATCAACTGCGCTATCAAATCCGCAGTTTCCTTAATGGTTCCCGGTGGTAGCTGCAGATAGTTCACACGGTCCGAATGAAAGACCGTAAATTTCAACATCCCGGCTTCCTTCACCTGATTGATCTCATCTTGGAGTGCAAGGATTAAAGGCGATGGGATATGCAGTGTGTCTGCATCAAGGGCAGGTTTGAGATATTCGTGAAGAGCCTCCCAACTGATCCGCAAGCTATGCAGTTTCCGACGCTTGGAGTTGGCAGTCCGCTTGTCCTTTTCAACTGATTCAGGAAATTTCTCAAGGAAGTTTTTGGTCTCGGTGCCGAGAATACTTATGTGATTGAGGAATGTCTTGGAGGTCTCAGCATAGACCGGATACTCATGGATCTCTGCACATCGCCGCACGATGGAATCCACAAACCGAAACAGGGCGGCGGATTCTTGCCGAACCATTTCAGGAAAGCTGCTCACTTGGATGCGACAAATCTCTGGGCTGGCGAAGGATGGTTGTAGTGATACAGGGCGCGGCTTTCGAGCGCGTCGAAGAAGCTGATCGCATCAAGCGCACTGCTCTTTCGCTCGTCCTCCGTGTTTGAGGTGATGACGGTGTTCAACTTTTGAACCAGGGCAGCCTTATCCTGAGCCTTCACCACTTCGTCGATCGTTACCACATTCTCGTAATGACCAAACGACCCGCGCTGTCTGAGCGACTGAACTGAGGTCGGTTTTCCTGCGTCTTCGAGGGAGGCGAGTACCTCTTTCAGTGGTTCATCCAGATCAGGCGTCTCCCTGCCCTCTTCAACCAGAGCGATCAGCGCGTCGGTCAGTTTTCGAATTCGTAGTGCGAAGATCAAATACTTGCCGCGAGATTCTGCTCCCATAGGGTCATCCTCCTTTCGTCCAGTTTTGATGCCCGAATATGTTACTTTGATCATGTCAAGTTAAACTTTACGTCAAGTATTACTTGACTCCAATCAGGTGTCAAGCCAAACTTGACGGATGCCACGCACCGATAACAACGAAGTTGGGAACGCATTTGCTTGGGCTCTAAGGAAAATGCTCACCAAGAAGAACCTCTCCAAAACTGCGGCTGCCAAGGAACTAGGGATCAGCAGACAGGCCTTCCATAGCTGCCTACTGGGCAAACTTCCGCGACGAAAAACGCTGAATCGGGCGGTTCACCTGTGGAACCTTAAACTGGATCTCGGGAAGCAGTCTTTCGACAAGGGAGCATTCGGCACAGAAGTGGGAAAGCTGAGTCCGGCTGAGACCCAACGCTCACTCTGGGAAGCACTCGATTCAATCGGTGACGAGGATTTGCATGTCACGACGAAGCGAGTCGGGAAGATATTGCGCGTTGACGTGAGGATCGAGATACCCGCATAAAGGTCAGCGCAACTCATCCGGTTACTTTTCGACCAGCCCATCGATCTTTCGCATGATCCGCTCCGCCCACTGAACTGCAGAAACGACAACTGACTCTGTCCACGGACTTGGCCTGCTGTCGTGAAGGTCTTCTGGATTCCTCAGGTGCCGCAGCCACTAAGATTCCCGCTACAATCGCCAGCACTCGTTTGCGGCACTGATCCATACAGGCATAATAGCAGTTTCGTCTTTTGTTCGCCGTAAATCTTTTGGCGACTAGCGAATGATGTTCACTACGTTAACGATCACGATGTTCCTGTATAATATGAACAGTAGAAAATGACGAGTCACGATCTAAGGGCGCTTTTAACGGAGTTCGAGCTTACACAGGCTGATTTCGCGCGTTTGCTTGGCATCACGCTCAGGGCCGTCGCGCTTTGGGTGGCGGACGAACGCACAATCCCGATGACGGTTGATGCGTATGTGCGTGTTTTCCGGCTCCTCCCTCTAAACCTCCGACAGATCGAGCTAAATCGGTTGAAACAGAAAGGAACAAATATGCGTGACGGAATGTTCGGCATCACTTTTCAAGGCCAGCATGGCAAAGGGATGGGCGTGCTGATCTTCGACAGCGGGAAGGTCTACGGTGCGGACGAGGCGGCGGTGCGGTACGACGGTGACTACATATTTGATGAAGCCTCCGGCTTGGTGGAAGTGAAGGTCAAAGTCACCTATCCACCTAACGTGAGGGCGGCGCAGGGTATCGCAAATCCTTACGAATGGTCGATCATTGTCGAAACGAAGTTTGATCCAAGGCAGAATTCTGGAGCACTGAAGCTAAAGACCTCTTTGGGCCAGCCCCTTGGTGCACAATATGTGTTCCTTCGGAGCCTGCCGGAAGCGGCATGACTCTATGCAAGCCGCAGGTCGTTGTGCGTTGCAGAGTCTCATATAAAGTTGCAGGAAAGCCGTTCGTTTGAATTTCCGTGTCCAGTTAGCAGCTCTAGAGTTAGGTCGTCAGTCAAGACTTAAGCGAGCAGCTCAGAATTGTAAGCCGTATTACCTCGGACTGCGCCGTCCAAAAGTCATCAACTCATCCCAATCTGGTTCCAAGTATGTTTCCGAACTCTTGTTCCCCAGGACGTTCGCCGTTAGGGGCGGGGGGATTTATTTTGAGTGCAGTCGGCTGCTGCTCCACATCTGTGGCTGTACGTTGAGAGCTTTCGCGACTGAGGGTGCGGGAAAGTTTGCTTCCATCATTCGTGTAAATGTGCGCGTCGTGTTGAGCCCGCGAAACAGATACGTATGCGAATCGGCCGTTAACCAACAGCTCACTTTTCTCAGTGTCCACGTGGATTAGGACCCGCCGCGCAGTCTGCCCCTGGCTGCTGTGGCTGGTTACTGCGTATCCGTGGTCAAGATGGGGATGCTCGCGGATGTTGAATCGAACTTCGCGACCGGAGTCCAAACGGATTTCGAAATTGCCGGAATGGCTGAGTCGCTCGATAGTACCGAGTTCTCGGTTAGCAACCTGTAGTTCCCTAGACGGCGCCGTGAACTGAATGCGGTCGCCCTGGGAGAATTCGCGCTGAGCTTCTTGGTAGACCGCCACACCCGACAAGCACGGCAAATACGCTGTTGCGTCGGCCTCATCGTTGAGGACGTGGCAGGGGATCGGCGACCGAAGGGTTCCAACGTACAATATCAGCCACCGATGAAAGTGGACGAACAACTTCAGGCGCGAATGTTGACGTTCGTAGTGCGCGAGTTTCTCGACAAGAGCCGTGCGACGCCACGCCGGGAGCTCATCCTTGCCTTTGAGACGGAGAACGTCTCGGAAACCCTCTGCAATCTGACCAATCACAATCTGCTCCGCCGGAAAGACAACATTTCGCCGGAGCAATATTTGCCCGCGGCGGCGGCGTTTCAATTCTGTGACGACGACACCGTGCGCGCACATGCGAGGAAAGCGGCGACCGAAATTCTCTATACCATGAGGCGCATGTTCAAGGCGAATCCGAGCGAAAGGTGGTACACCCTTGAAGATCTGTTGCAAGAGGTCCGCGTGCGGGAGTTACGCCCCGCACTCGATGAGCCGACTATCAAGCTCGGCCTCTATCTCACGCAGGATCTCAATGTTCTGTCAGCGCGGCAAATGAACCCTCCCGACGACACGGAAGTCGTCAAGTTCCAGATAGGCGAAGGCATAATAACGACGTACAAGAATCTCGAGGCCGCATGGGACACCCTGATTGGATGGTACACAGCCGCGCCGGTCGAGCCATCAGACCCGTACGATCTGCTCGTCGCAACGGGTGCGCTTCCCCTGCCGCCTGAGGCAAATCAGGTCTATCTCCCCGCAGGCTCCCAGCACGACGCCTACGTCGAACTCCGCAAGATCGTGCAGCTTGCGAAACAGGACATGCTGATCGTGGACGCCTACGTCGATGAAACGCTTTGGGAATTGCTCACGAACGTTCACCCGACCGTGAAAATGCGAATCCTCACCGAGCAGATGAAAAAGGATTTTCGGTTGGAGGGTCGTAAATTCGTCGCGCAGCACCGCAACGCAATCGAGGTGCGGACGACCTCCAAATACCATGACAGGTTCATCATCGAGGACGGCCAGCGATGCTGGCATATCGGGGCCTCCATCAAAGATGCCGGAAACCAGGCATTCGCCTTTTCCGAACTGCTTCGTCCTGAACTAGTGCAATCCGTTGTTGACGATGTTGAGAAGCAATGGTCAGCCGCTACAGCCGTCACACTGTAACAACACCAGCCTCCCGCTCGTTCTCTTTTTCTCGCTCTCCGTTGTCGACGAACCTCTCCTTGTCACCAATGCATGTTCCAACTTCACCAAACTGCCCGTGGAGATCCAGCCGGAAAACAAAGTAGCGAAGAGAGTGGTAAACGACTATCGCCACCGAGGAACATGTTCAGAAAATCGACGAATGCCACCAGCAGGTAGTAACCGAAACCGCTGGCGCGCCAGAGCGTTAGCTTTCGTTCTTTGCTCCGTGCGATGAGGAAAACGACAATCGCAACGACAAATATCGCTGTCATGAGCACCTGCTCGGCGACCCACGCGCATCGTCGGGAAGCATTCTATTCCCTCCGGCCAGCCGCGCCAAAGTAATTCCCGCTCACACGACTTAAGTAGCCTTACGGCATTCACTTAGTAGCATCGGAAGAATCACGTTCCTTCTTTCCCATTCGGTGTTCTTGGCCGAAGTCTTTTTCTCCTCCACTTTTTCTCCACTCAACCCGCGCCTTCTCAAAGCCGGCGTTATTCCAGCGGTGCTCCCTGTCAAGGGTCTTCGATGAACGCGGACAAACCGCGCCCTTGACAGGTCCGCGCCGCTGAACGCCCTCAAACCGTCGCGGGTTTCGCGAAGAAAAAATTGTTTTAAAGGAGAAGACAATGCAAAACACCACCGAAAGAAAAGACGTATACAGCCGCATCACCACGCAGATTGTGGAGTATCTGGAAAAAGGTGTCCGCCCTTGGACTCGTCCGTGGAACGCTGAGCACGCCGCCGGCCGGATTACCCGTCCCCTGCGTTTTAACGGCCAGCCCTACTCCGGAATCAACGTCTTGTCCCTCTGGATGTCTGCTCTCAGTCAGAACTTCGCCGCGCCGATCTGGATGACCTACCGCCAGACCGGCGAATTGAACGCGCATGTCCGCAAGGGCGAGAAAGGCTCACTCGTGGTCTACGCCAACGCCATCACGCGGACCGAACATGACGACAAGACCGGAGAGGATTTCGAGCGCGAAATCCCGTACATGAAGGGCTACTCGGTTTTCAACGTCGAGCAGATCGAAGGGTTACCCGAAATCTACTACGCCAAGGCTGTTCCGACGCGCGATCCAGTGGCGCGCATAGACTACGCGGAAAAGTTTTTCGGCAGTTTGGGCGCAACGATCAGAATCGGCGGGAATCGTGCTTATTACGCGCAAGAACTGGATTACGTCCAGATGCCGCCGTTCGAAGCCTTCCGCGACGCCGAAAGCTACTACGCCACCCTCGCCCATGAGCTTACCCACTGGACGAAACACGCGCAACGCCTTGACCGTAACTTTGGCCGCAAGAGCTGGGGCGATGAAGGTTACAGCCGCGAAGAACTCGTTGCAGAGCTAGGATCCGCTTTCCTTTGTGCGGATCTCGAACTGCATCAGGAACCGCAGGAGGAAAACGCCGCTTATATAGCGACGTGGCTGGAAGTTCTCAAAACTGACAATCGCGCCATCTTTACGGCAGCCGCGCATGCCCAGCGTGCAGCCGAATACCTACACCAGAGAGCCGCCGCGCAGATCCTGGAGACCTGCGCGGTTTGATCTAGGAATCTGCAGCATGAACGCGGACAAAACAGAGCAACTCCGTTGGACTTCATTTCGCTTCAGTTAGATCTTTTGCCGCATTATCGTGCCATGTGACAACAATGTCAGTTGCTTTGCTGGCACATCGCTCGACGCTATGCTGCGCTGCGATGGGCGGCCTTCACACCCCTCGATTTGACTCAACATTGTTTGGCTTTTCGTCGGCGCAGACAGCCATTTGTCCCAGATTCCGGCCACTGTCTGAACCGTTGCACCATGTGCCCTTACTGATAATCTCGGGCCGTTGTCTTAACGATTTCATTGGCTTGCAAGTAACAAATACGGCTGTGCGGCCGGTATTCGGGCCGCGATACTTTAATTTCATCTCAGGGTGCGCACATCGCGGTAGGCTCCATCGAGCGTAAACCCAACGGCTATCGAAGGCGGCCCACATTAGGAGCGTCAGTCATGGCGAAGCCAAAGACCGTCCGAGTGGGAAATGTCACGGTCACACAGATGAGCCCGAAAGAACGGGAAGTCCTAGCGGAGAAGATAAAACAACGGCATGACCTGTTGCGCAACAGGTATCGAGAGATCCACGGAAAAATGGTGGATTGGGTCAGCCACTCGTTCCGGGACGGCAACTTGTGCGTGAGTATCCGGTTCATGGACAAGACGGATTTTTCATTGCAGTTCAGTCTCAAGATCCTTACAGAGAGCATCGACCTATCTGACATGAGTACCGGGAATCTCGAGATGATTCGCCGGTACCCCAAGAGGGCTGATGAATGAACAGAAACAAGAAAAGACGCAGATACTGAATCCCAGCTTCCAACCAAATTGTGTGTTAAGCGACGTAGAGGGCGCGTGATGAAGAAGCGAGGAACAGTCGAGTACCCGGAACTCAAGGGCAAAGTTATTGAACAGGTCCGTTATAAGAGCGACCCGGATTTCACTGTACTCGTGATCGAATTCAACGACAACAGGTGCGCGAGCTTCCGCTTGCGCGCAGATGTGTCGTTTGCCCTGGAACCTGAGATGTCTGGCAACGATGCGGCTGGTGATATTGCGCATTGGAAAATTCTCAAGACGCGATCCCTGCCGCCGGGCTTCAAACAAAAGAGAATAGCAACGAACTGATAGGTGACTTCATGGGTGTTAAGAGTTGAAGGTGCGTTCCGTGGAGCGCTGGTGCAGTTGACAAGGAACACTCAATGACAATGAGTAGAAACCGTATTTACTCCAGCCGTCATCGGGGTTGTCGAGGCGGCCCAACTTGTCGCCACTGTACTTGGGACACTATGCATGTTGCCGTTGACGGTCCTCATGCGAAATATACCAAGGGACACCGAGGGAACTACAACCGTGATATCGATCGCGCAATTGATGACTTCTTGGCGACGCTAAAGCTCGAAGCCCGTCGGCTATTGCGCGACCGCGCGCAAGCAACCGCCGCCCTGCGACAGTTTCACTTGACATTCAGTTAGACCTGGGTCCGCCCCGCATTGGACTCCCGAGAGCGGTCACGGAATCCCCAAGAGCCGCTCGCTGATCACTCGATTGGCTAAGCAAGGACTCGCAGCAGCCCCTCTTTATGCCAGAGCGGAGAATCTGTTCTCAGAGCGCGGGGAAGCGGCTAATAAACTCCATTCAATTCAAAGGTCGGACGCCAAACCGATTGCATTTGCGGTCCTCTCACGACTCTTGAACGAGCAGCTGCAGAACTCTATCGTGCACACTCACGAAGTCTTTTGCGGGCAATAAATCTTAAAGTTCTGTAAGGAACTTTATCAAAGCGGGATTGTTGCGCCATCGTTTCTTACCTCGCCGCGGACTCAATTTGTCGAGCTGAGCACGAAAACGCTCTGGAGTCAGACATAAGTAGCGATCCGTTGACCCGAGCCCAACTTGTCCCATGTAAGCGGAAAGGGCGGGAATCATGCGGTTCAGGTCCGCGCCGAATTTGATCCAAGCGGTTAGCCGATGAACTGCAAATGTATGTCTCAAATCGTGCATTCGAGGCTGGAAGCGCCCGCCATCATAGCGGGTAATACCGGCCATTCGACGAAGCCTCTGAAATGTCTGTCCCACGGCGCGCTCATTGAGAGCAAGCCCTTTCTTAGTGAGGAAGAAGTGAGGATCTCTCAACGTAGCCTTTCGGCGATCCGTCATGTCATATCTTCGTAGCACCCTATAAAGGTCTGGTCCAATCGGAATCTCTCTTGAACGATTGAACTGAGTGCCGCGGACGATGACTACTCTCCGCTTGAAATCCAGGTCCTGGCGTAAGAGCCTGCGAGCCTCGCCGACCAAGGCTCCCGTCCCGTACAGAAACAGCAAGAATGCGCGCAGAGTGTGAGCCTCGATTTTGCAGGGGGTTCTCGCCTGAGACAATCGAACCGTGGACAGGAGAATCCGAATCTCGGCCTTTGAGTAAATATAAGGAACAAAGGTCGGCACAACTGTCGGGCGGGGAGGCGGCATCGGCAATGCTGGCATCGCATTCCGTGCTACCCAGAATAGAAAAAAGCTCCTCAGCAAGTTGTATTTCTGGCGCCACGTGTTGGCTGAGGTGCGCGGCCCATCGAGAAATGAGATAACCTGACGCTCACTAATACTGGTTAGGGCTACATCACCCACATGACGGCAGAAAGACACAAGATTCATGGTGCCCTTCGCATAAGCCGTTCCGCCACGATTCTTTCCTTCTACATAGGTCCGAACGCCCTGCAATAGTTTCATAGCACACCAGCTAAACTAAAATCGGCGACTTGACGGAGCGACCTCGTGTCATACTTCGCATAAATGCTGACTGAGTCGAGGCTGCGGTGACCAAGAAAATCGGCAATTTCCTGCAGAGATGCTCCTTTCTGGAGTAGACGGGTTGCGCAAGCATGTCGAAGAGAGTGAGGACCGATGTGTTCCAGCTCAATTCCTAACTGTTTCATTCTCTTGCCAACGACCTGCCACATTTGTCCGGGACGTATCGGTCCATGCGGTCGACGCGTGGCCGTGAATACGTAACAGCTCGAACCATTCGGTCTGCTCTTCTTAAGATATTGGATGATTGCTTCTCCCACCTCGTATTGAATGGGAAACTGTTGGATTCCGCCGCGTTTGGCGCGTTGTACGCTAAACGTCTCATTACGCCAATCGAAATGCGTCAATCGAAGTCCAGCAACTTCACTGCTTCGCAGCCCGTAGATCGCAAATAGCAGCAGAATCGCTCTGTCACGAAAATCATTCGGAGACGATCCGCTCGCAGACTCAAGCAATCGACCAACTTCGGCCCACGTTGGAGCTTTAGGGCGACCATCGTATTTCGGGGTTTTCGGACTATGGATTCCCAAAGCGAGGCCGGGAGCACACCACCCTCGAATTGCTGCATATCTAAAGAAGCATCGTAAGGCTTGGCAATGCGACGCGATGCTCCGAACAGACCAGCCCGCGGCACGTTTGCTCGACAAGAAATCGTCAACGTCCAGCAAGGAGACCAATTCAAGATTCGCGTGTCTTTCACCAAACCATTTAAGAAAATTAAACGCCTTCGAACTGTACGCGAACACCGTATCGGGGGCCAGGCGGCGGGCAGAACGCATCGCCTCGACATATTCCGCTATGAGCGGCTGAAAAGGATTCGAGGGTGGGGTTTCCAGTTGGCGATGAAAGCGCAACCACTTTCGGGCGATTTGAATGAATGTAATCGGCGATCCTTTCGATTGTTTCTTCTTTCGATGGGGCTCCTTGTAAGCTGCCCACAACTTGCCTGCAATATTGATCTCCTCCTGTCGCACGGGGCGTAGCGAGGTCATGTTCATTATGCGTACGATATGAATTAAGTATGCTGCAGTACTTCGCACTACACTGCGATCCAATCCCTCCTGTAAAAGGTGTGTGAGGTAGTGCTCTCGTTCTTTCAGTAAAGGAGCAGATTCATGGCGAAGTTGGACGCTCCGCCACGCTGATATGGTTTCAATCATGATCCGTCCACCTTTCTTTCTTATCGATGCGGCCGTGCCCGCGGGATTACTGGCGAGAGCCATCCTACCGAACGAGCCTGCCGGTACGAACCGCGCCCACGTTTCCATCTGTGTAATCTGCGGTGCGCCCCATTCAGCGAGGATATGGTGAGCCCCAACAAATTCGTCCGAGCCGTGGTTAGCCCCGATGTAGAATATGACAATCAGTCCTCTACGGGTTTCCCCATGTTGTCGCAGTTTGGTGTAATCCCGCCTTTGAAGGAATCCGCAGTTGCGGTTCTGTCCAATTTGCGCACTTTGAGTGTACGGCCACTCGCCGTCAATTTGACGGCGGTGACGGCGGCAACGATTTACCGTCGGACGAGGGTTTGTGGCCCTGTTCTCTCGACCATTCAGCAGTCACTCAGACTTGCACGAGAGTCGATAATCCATCCCGCCAGGAGAACGTTCTCTTCCGAGGCCGAAAGGCCGACACTTGACCGGGTCAAGCGAAGCGAGGTCGCTTCGCAGGTTGCCATAGCTTTTTGCTGGATGGGCGGGAGCCGCAGGCATAGAACGGGATGAGGAGTATTCTCTTCGCGCTCACGGAGCCCGAAGACGGAGATGAACACATGGGATTTGTGGATGGGCTACTAATGAGCTCTGGTAGTGAGTGCTATAAGCTGCCGCCGCCGGCGGAGTCTGTGGAAGAACTTCCTTCGGTTCCTGGGCAGTCAAATACCGGCTCCCAAGATGGGCGAGGGTCTGCACGTGGAACCCTAGTTTGGGTTGATGGGCTGGCACGCTGCTCCGCAGCGGGATGGGGAATGACACGTCACCCCAGGATGGGAGCTGCAGGCTAACTTTTGGTTACCGCACGCGAACTTGTTGAAAAAAAGGCCTAATGGGCTAAGGGTTAGCTGGATACCGCAGGATATGGGTTAGCGCCGGCGAACCTGTTCATTTTGCTGGGACGCCCCGCTTGCCGGAGGAACGGTCCATGGTGAAGCCAAATCTCCGCACCAAGTCCATCGGGACGAAGGTAAGTGAGGACGAGTACGCGCAATTGGAGCGAGCCGCTCAAAAGTCAGCGAAGACACTAGGCGAGTGGTGTCGCGAGCTAATGCTGGCGAATGCGAACGGCCAGCCGGCGAAGCCGAACGGAACGGGCCCCGAGGCCTACGCAATCATGGCTGAGGTGGTGGCGCTTCGAGCGATCCTGCTGAACGTACTTTTCAAGCAAGCGAAGGGCGAACCACTGACTGCCGAGGAGATGCAGCGGCTGATTGACCGGGCCGACTCGGACAAGGTCCGGAAGGCGCGTGAGCGTCTGGACCAAGCAACAAATTCGAAACAAACTTAGCCGAAGGGGGTTCGGTTGGGAGTGGGGTGAGCCGTGTTTAAGACTTCGGAGGGTACCGACTACCAAGGTTGGCGAACGAAATGGCCGCTATGGAGCGCCGGTGTGGTTCTGATTGCCGTCGTGCTGGGATTTGGGATCTTCGTCTACCAGTACTGGGCTTGGACGCCGCTGCAGCGTTGGTACTGGTATGAGTACTTGGCCACGCAAGCATTCCCAAGCGCGCGCGGCGACTACTGGCTGATAAGCAAATCTGACCGGAATGGGCATCACAGCGTTGCTGGTGATACCGACCTTGTTCCTGACCTTCGCGGACAGCACGTCATTCCGTTCGAACTCTCCCAACAGGCGCGGCAGGGAGGTGCCGTTCAGCTGGTTCTTGACACCGTCCATTACAGCAATGCGCAGATGAACCAGATTCTGGCACGACAGATTTTCGCCGGCCAGTCACCCGACGATCTGATACGCCCTGCCTGGGTCGGTGCCCTAGGATTCCTCGTGCTAGGGCTTGTTTTCGCTATCCCACGGGACAGAGCCCGACGTAGTAAGAAAGACGAAGGAAGAAGGCTCAAAGGGCCAGAGATGCTTACGGTTACAGAGTTCAATCGACGGAGCGGTGCGGATGGTATCAGCTTTCTGACCATCGAGTCGAAACAATCGCTGTCAATTCCGCGCTCGTTAGAGAGTAGCCACATGATGATGATGGGAGACACGGGCGCCGGAAAGAGTGTTTTACAGCGGCGGGTGCTGATGCAGATCGCCGAGCGGGGCGAAACGGCCATCGTTTACGATCCTGCGCTCGAACATACGCCGCACTTTTTCAATCCTGCCCGCGGCGATCTTATTCTGAATCCCCTGGACGCGCGTTGTCCTTACTGGTCGCCGTCCGATGAAGTCGTGCATGAGGCGGAAGCGCTGACCCTGGCAACATCGTTGTTCCCCGACAAGCCGCACGAGAACACATTCTTCGTCGACGGTCCGCGGAAGATCTTCGCGCACTTGCTCACATTGAAGCCGACGCCTGAGGAACTGGTCAGATGGATGAGCCACGAGGAAGAACTAGATCGCCTCTTGAAAGGCACCGAACTGACGGCATTCATCTATCGCGGCGCTGGCCCACAGCGCGGTGGAGTGTTAGGTGCGCTCAATATGGTTGCTGACAGTTTGAAGCTCTTGCCGAAGGAGAGTGAGACGAAGCAGAGATGGACAACCGAAGAATGGGCACAACAGCGTAGTGGCTGGATATTTCTGACCTCGACTCCTCGATTCCGCGAGCGGCTGTTGCCCCTCATGAGCCTATGGCGGGACACGCTAGTGTTGCGATTGATGAACCAGGGCGATCCTGCGATGCGTCACGCATGGTTTGTGCTTGATGAGCTTGCTAGTCTGCAGCGACTGCCGCAATTGCACACTGCGCTGACCGAGAATCGCAAATCTGGGAATCCCGTCGTGATCGGTTTCCAAGGCCGGAGCCAACTTGAAGTACGCTACGGGCACGAAGCTGAAGCAATGCTGTCGCAGCCGGCCACCAAAATCTTTTTGCATACCAGTGAGCCTCGTGCAGCGAAGTGGATCTCGGACACGATTGGCGAAGTGGAAATGGAACGCGTTAAGGAGACGGTGAACACGCATCCTCTCAAAATTACCAAGTCCAGGAGCTATCACACTGAAAGGCGAACGGAGCCGCTGGTACTCCCATCGGAAATCAGTGGACTACAGCGCTTGCACGCATTGCTTAAAGTCGACAATCTGGTAGTGCCTTTCAGCTTTCCATATCTCGCTCCCGTAAAAGCGCAACCCGGTTTCATCCCAAGGGAGATCAAACCGCGGGTGGAAATCGAGAGGCGCCCGCCCCAGCCGAGCACTGTGGCAGCGCAGGAGATCAGTCCGCGCGAACCGGAGAACACCGAAGGCATGGCCGCCGGGCAAGAACCGTACTTCGAGTGAGCCATGCTGACCATCTCCAAACCGCTGAGCGCCGGCCAAGCGCAGACCTATCACAAAGAGGAGTTTGCAAACGCGGAGGAGAACTACTACTCCGAGGGAGATCACATACGCGGCGAGTGGCACGGCAAGCTCGCCAAAGAATGGGGCCTGCAGGGTGAAGTGCGGGAAGAGCATTTTGGGCGACTTGCGCACGGGCAGCACCCGCTGACGGGCGAACAACTAGTGCGACATCAGACCGCGCGTGAATACGTTAACGGACGCGGCGAGACGGTGAGCACGATGGATCACCGCGCGGGCTGGGATGCAACGTTCTCCGCGCCTAAAAGCGTGTCGTTGACTGCCCTCGTCGGCGGAGACGATCGTGTACGCCAGGCACATCGCGAAAGCGTGAAGGTAGCACTCGGCGAAATGGAGAAGTATGTCCAGGCTCGGATCGGCGGAAACCATCCAGCGGAAACAACGGGAAAGTGGGTGGCAGCTAGTTTCGAGCACGATAGCGCGCGACCCGTGAACGGGTACGCTGCACCGCAATTGCATACTCATGTTGTGTTCTTCAATCTAACGGAAGCTCAGAACGGAGAATCGCGGGCCCTGCAACCTCACGAACTGTTCCGTTCTCAACCATACGCGACGGCGATTTACCGCTCAGAGCTGGCGGTGCGCTTGAAGGGCCGGGGTTATGAAATTGAAAGGGGCAAGAGCGGCCAGCCTGAGATTGTCGGGTACACGAGGGAATACTTGGACGCCTCCAGCCCACGGAGTCAGCAAATCCAGGCGTATCTCGACCAACAAGGTGTAAGAGGCGCAGGAGCGGGGCAAATCGCAGCGCATCAGACGCGTGACGATAAACTGCCTGCCATCACGCACGCAGAGATGCAGCAAAAGCACCGTGATTTGGCCGCGCAGTTCGGCCAGCAGCCGGAGCAAGTGATCCGCACAGCCCATGAACGGCGAGTCGAACAAGAGCCGCAGCAGAAGCATCAACATCTCGAATCGGCTCTGACCTATGCACAAGAGAAGAACCTGGAGCGCCACGCCGTGACAGACGAACGCGAACTGATGCGTGATGCTCTGAAACGTTCGATGGGCGAGGCGAGCTTCGGTGAGATACAGGAGAGGTTCGACAAGCGCGTCCAGTCGGGTAGCCTGCTTGAGGTAGAGAGCAAATCGCCAGCCCGTGCCTTCACTACGGAACAGATGATTGGCTACGAACGGGACACAATCGCTGAGATGCGAAAGGGACAAAATCTATATAACCCGCTGGTGAGCCCCGAAACGTGGCGTCACGTTGAGGAGAAGCACCCACACTTGAGCACCAGCCAGCGTGCGGCGGTTGAGCAGATCTTGACGAGCTGCGACAGAATCACCGGTCTTGAAGGGGTGGCGGGTGCTGGCAAAACCACTTCCCTGGCTGCGGTCCGCGAAGCTACCGCGCATGAAGGCTACAAGGTGTTCGGACTTGCACCCACGTCGCGCGCCGCGCAGAAGTTGGCAGAATCAGGCATCGAATCAGGCACCTTGCAGCGCCATCTGGCGCGCGGCGAGCAACCCGATGGCGGAGAGAAGAGGCTTTACGTCCTGGACGAATCGAGTCTCGCGAGCACGAAACAGATGAATGATCTACTGCACCGATTGCACGGTGGCGACCGTGTGCTCTTGGTTGGTGACAAGCGGCAACATGAGGCGGTAGAAGCGGGCAGACCCTATCGGCAACTACAAGAAGCGGGGATGCACACCGCACAGCTGCATGAGGTTGTCAGGCAGAAGGAACCGGAACTTAAGGAGGCTGTGGAACAGCTTGCCCGCGGGGATGTTCACGGAGCGGTCACGAATCTCGACCGGCAGGGTCGCGTGCACGAGATTGTGGTCCGCGAAGAGAGGCTAGGTACGATCGCTCGTGAGTATGCGCGAGAGCCTCAAGGCACGTTGGTCATTTCACCTGATAATGAGTCGCGACGTGAGCTGAACACTCTGATCCACCGTGAAATGCAAGCCCGCGGCGACGTGAATCCAGAGGGACTCAAACTCCGAGTGCTCGACTCGCGAAATGAGATGACCGGCGCAGATCGGCAGTGGGCTGCGCAATACGAAGAGGGGGACTTGGTGCGCTACACCCGCGGGAGCAGGGTTCTGGGGATTGACCCCGGCGAATACGCGCGAGTTGATCGGGTCGACGCCCGCGAAAACCGTATCACCATCGGGCGCGAGAACGGAACACAAGAGACCTACGATCCGCGACGGCTGTCCTTGCGGACGACCAGGGATTGAAGGAGGCCGTGCGGAAAAATGGTTGCGGCCAGCTCATCGATGCCTTTGTCGATATCGGTCTTGCGGACGTTGCCCTCCCAGGCGAGCAGCTTGTTGAGGGAAATGCTGATCGTGTCGATCATGATATGCCTGTTTGGTTTGAGTGCCCCCCCGGTGGCGGCTAAAGTGCCTTCGCCCCGCTGTTCAACGGGCGGCGTGCCCAAAGGGCAATCGAAGACCCAGCGGACGCGCAATCAAGACTTGAAGAGCCATCTTATAGGAGGACAACATCGCACGTTCGCTGGGCTCAAGCTATCGTCGCCCATTCTGCGGATAAGGCCTCAGCTTGTTGCAGTACTGTCAACACGGCGGCATCTTGCAGGTCTGGCGGATAGCCATACTTTCTGAGAATCCTCTTTACAAGAACGCGCATGCGGGCACGGGCGGCGTCGCGATGCATCCAGTCAACGGAGATATTGCCCTTGATGCTAATAAGCAGCTCATGTGCGATTACCCGGAGAGCAGGTTCACCCATGACCTCGCGCGCGCTTTTGTTGTGAGCAAGCGCATCGTAAAACGCTACTTCCTCAGGCGTAAGGCCGGCCTCTTCACCTCGCTCTCTGGCGGTTCTGATGTCTTTGGCGAGTTGGATCAATTCTTCAAGTACCTGCACGGTCGTGATCGCGTTGGTATGATAGCGGGCAATCGCCTCGTCAAGACGTTCCGAAAATGCGCGCGCTTGAACCACATTCCGCTTGCCCTGTGAATGAACCTCACCATTGATGAGTTTTCGCAGAGCTTCAAGTGCGAGATTCTTCTTTTCCATGCCACGAACTTCAGCGAGAAACTCATCCGAGAGTATAGAGATGTCCGGACTAGCAATACCGGCGGCTTTCATGATGTCGATGATCTCCGTCGAGACCACGGCGCGGCTTATGATCTGCTGGATTGCTAGTTCTCGGTCGGCAGGGCTCCTGCCGTTGTATGTTGTGGTTTTGACCATTGCCGCACGCACGGCTTGAAAGAAACCAACTTCTTCCCGAATTTCCCGAGCCGGATCGCTTGCACCTGCGAGAGCAAAGGCTTTCGATAGTTCAAGGACGGCATCGCTGTACCGTCGGTGAGCGCGTTTCTTGCCTTCGTCTGTCGTCTCTCGCGCGGAGTCCTGCTGCTGCATGGTTAGGACCCATTCGATTGCTCCAGCCATCACCCGAAGGCGCTGTTGCGGTGTAGCAGTCGGAACGAGCGCAGGGCGGTAGTCGAAACCGCTTGCCTTGTCCGGGTGAAAAATCTCCCGAATGATTTCGTATTTCTCCAGCATGACGGCGACGGCGGCACTCTCGTCAATGCCGGTCTTTCCCCGATCGGCGCCTGAATATTGGCTAAGAGCTTCTTTGAGATTGTGGGCGATACCGATGTAGTCCACTACCAGCCCTGCCGGTTTGTCACGAAAGACACGGTTGACACGGGCGATGGCCTGCATGAGGCCGTGGCCTTTCATCGGCTTGTCGATGTACATAGTGTGCATGCAGGGAGCATCGAAGCCGGTCAGCCACATGTCACAAACAATCACAAGCTTGAGGGAATCGGATGGGTCTTTGGCACGTTTTGCGAGCAAGTCGCGGCGCAACTTTGGCCGCTTTCCGATATGTTGCTGCCAATCGGCAGGGTCTGAAGCCGAACCGGTCATCACTACCTTAATTGCGCCGGCCTCGTCATCGTCGCTGTGCCAACCTGAACGGACCTTCGTGATCGCCTTGTATAGTGCAACGGCAATTGAACGGCCCATACAAACGATCATGCCCTTGCCTTCGAGAGCTTCCACGCGCGCCTCGAAGTGGCGGACCAAGTCGTCTGCGACCAGAGCTAGACGTTTGTCGGAACCGACGATTGCTTCGAGGCCGGACCATCTCCGGCTCACGTTGTCCTGTTCTTCAATAGTGTCTTCCTCAGTCAGTTCCGCGATCTCCGCGTCGATCTTCGCTTTTTCCTTCTCGGGCAGTTCAATGCGAGCAAGACGGCTCTCATAGTAAATCGCGACGGTAGCTCCATCTGCCACGGCACGGCTGATGTCGTAAACATCAATGTAGTCACCGAACACGGCGGGCGTGTTCACATCGTCTTTTTCAATCGGTGTTCCGGTGAAGCCGATGAACGAAGCAGCGGGCAGGGCGTCTCGGAGATATTTCGCGAAGCCGTAGGAAATTTCGCCAGTCTTAGCGGCGACCTTCGCTTTAAGGCCGTACTGACTGCGGTGCGCCTCATCCGCTATAACGACAACATTGCGCCGCCGGGTCAGGGGCCCATCTGTATCGCCCTCCTGCGGCGCGAATTTCTGGATCGTCGTAAAGATGACACCCCCAGCCGGGCGGTCGAGCAGCTTGAAAAGTTCCTCATGGCTGTCTGCCTGTTGCGGCGTTTGACGGAGCAGGTCTTTGCACATGCTGAACGTTGCAAAAAGCTGATCGTCGAGGTCATTTCGATCCGTAATGACCACGAGAGTCGGATTCTCCATCGCTGGATGCTTAATGATCTGGCCCGCGTAAAACGCCATGAGAAGGGACTTGCCCGACCCCTGTGTATGCCAGACAACGCCAACGCGCCTGTCACCATCTGGCCCCGTCGCCTTCAATGTGCAATCCACGGCATGGCGAACTGCATGGAACTGGTGATAGCCAGCAAGAATTTTGACCGTACCGCTGCCAGTGTCGCCGAACACAACGAAATCTCTTAGAAGATCCAGGAAACGACGCCTCGTAAACACGCCCGACAGGAGTGTCTCTAACTCTGGAGTGCCTTTCGATGCGAGTTCATCGCCATCAACGGTGCGCCACGGCATAAAGCGTTCCCAGTCGGCGGTCAACGAGCCAATGCGGGCGCCTAAACCATCAGAGATGACAAGGACTGCGTTAGTACGAAAGATGGATGGAATTTGGGACTTGTAAGTCTGGAGCTGATTGAAGGCGCCGCGAAGTGTTGCATTTTCATCCGCTGGGTTCTTTAGTTCGACAATGGCGGCGGGAAGGCCGTTAATGAAGATGACAAGGTCAGGCCGGCGCATGGCTTTGTTTTCAATAACCGTGAATTGGTTGAGCACCAGCCAATCGTTTGATTCCAGATCGTCAAAGTCAATAAGCTTCGCCTGGGCACCGCGGATCACCCCATCCTCGCCATAAAATTCGATATCAACGCCCTCAACCATAGCTTTATGGAGTCTGCGGTTTTCGTCAATGAGTGACGGATTCTCAGACTGTATTACGCGACGATAGGCGTCGGCGTGCGCCTCCGAGGGCAATGATGGATTGAGGCGGGCAATTGCCTGTTTGAGACGATCAACCAAAACAACATCACCGTAAGTAAATCGCTCTGGGTTATGAGTGTCAGGTGCTATTTCGGAGGCATTTTTTACGACGTAGCCCAAGCGCTCGAACCATTCCAGAGCGGCTTCCTCGACGTGAGTCTCTGCGATGTGGCTGGGCATCATTTAGTCTCCGCTGGCACGGCAGGTAGAGAACGCGCCGCGTTCAGAGCTTCGATGTATGCCTGGCGATCCATCTGGTAGAGAAAACGGCTTGCTGGCGCGGTGATCGAGATGAATTCTCGGGCTGGCAACTTGGCAGTTACAGTGAGGTCGCCGTCCTCCTCGATCCGGGCGGCGAGGCTCACCGCTTCATCAATCAGAGCATTGAACTTCTGGAACCGCTCATAGGGCTCGCGAGTTTGCTCAAGATTTAGTTCGGTTTCAAGGTAGGCTTGATGCAAGAAGGCGACAATAGCATCGGCTGAAAGAACAGCTGCTCGCCGATGATAGGAGGACAATCGTTCGATGAAACCGTCTTTCCCATGGCTGACGGGTCCTGCATCGTCTCGCAGAACGCGCAGAGTTTCCGTCAGCTTATGGTGCTGCGAGACGAGCTTTTGGAACGCGCTATTGCGGACGTCGCCGAGTTTGAGGGTTCGCACGGCGGCGCTGACCCAGACTCCGAAAGATGGGTTCTCTTCTTTGGGTTTTGCTGGCTGGCCCTGATCGTCCAGTTCATCAACGATAATCCTACAGACAACCTCGACAGTTGCTTTCGGGCAGTCGATGCACGCATCATTGTCCTCTATGAAGCTCTTCTCCAGAGCCTGGAACGTCTGCTGAAGCATGAAAGCACTAGGCCAGTAGGCGCAGCATTCCCGAATAGCCGGATACCAGTCGAGCATCAAAGCGCCTCCTCGATCTTCTTCTCAGTGTCCTTGAGGCGGATTTCTCCAGAGATGAGCCTTGGAAGAACGAGATCTCGTAGTTGTGACAAGGTTTGGGATTCCGAACGATTAGCGCGCTGCTTCGCCCAAACAGGGTCGAGGGTTTCATCGAATTTCAACTGAATGGGGTAAGGCGGCTCGATCAGCTCGATTTTGTAGAAGTCGTCACGGCTCGTCGATGGAATGGCTGAGCCGCTGTCCATTGAATCAAGGTCGTAGCTACAAAGTGTGTAGTATGCCCAGCGCGTACTGTACGTCGCCTTTGCCTTCAGGTAAAACGCCGTGTCGATGACATAGAAAGGACCTTCCGAGAAATGGACGCCCCGATAGGCCCCTTTTCGGCCGATGATGATACCCGCTTCATTACACAACGGGGTATGATGCCAGCCAATCAGTCCATTGGTGCCATAGACTGGAAAATCGCCCTGAGCATCCTGGTACCCCTCAAGGCGCTTTCCGTACTCCAGAGAAGCCAAAGTCTGCCACTGCACGCTACCCCAGCCCGTCGGTTTATCTCGATCATCTAAGGAATCCGGAAAGAGTTTCCAAAGGTCGCGCGACAAGTAAGCGGGACGACCATCTACTTTGGAACGAGTGGGGCCAAAAGCAACAAACCAGTCATTAAACGTTGCCCTTGCTATAGCGTCCAGCGTGTCATTCGTCCGCCTGTTAAGTTCGATCTTGTCTTCTAAGGCTCCCAAAAGTACCGAGATGGCGAGTTGATCCTGCAAAGACAGCTCGGGCAGAATGAACTCTTCAATCATCCCTTTCGTCAGCGCATTGCGCGTTGCTCCGGCTGATGCCAAACCCAACATGTGCGATTGCATCTGGGGAGACGCAAGAAAGAATCGGAGAAATCGAGGATGAATTTTGTCAGGGTCTGGCCGAATGATGGCAACGTGCTGGTTAACCCGTGCGGGCAAAACGTCGTCTGGAACCTGGCAAACGCGCGCGACGCTGTCTCCCGTAATATTCAGCAGGATGTCTTGAGATCGAACTTTGACATTTTGGAGTTGGGTTGCATGGTCGGGAAGCAGGTATACCAGCCCTTTGCGCTCGAACCCCTCGTTATAGATGTTTTGGCTACGAATCAAAGTCGCCGCGCCGCCGGTAGCCAGATAAACGTCTTTCCCCCCGCGCGGCGTAGCTCCGCTCCCTATTTTTAGACAAAAGTCGCCCAGCCTCAATTCAAGACCCCCGCTAACTTAGTCCTGATGATTCCACTCAGCTCGTCGGCTTCCATGAGCTGCTGGTCCAACTTGTCTTTAAGCGTCGCAAATCGTTCCGCAAACGGCATGTCGTCTTTTTCGGTCTCAGCGCTTCCGACATATCGGCCTGGCGTCAGTACATGGTTGTGGAGTCTAATCTGTTCAAGAGTGACTGACCTGCAGAAACCTAGAACGTCTTGATAGGCTCCAGCATGAGCCTCGCCGCGCCAAGCATGATAGGTGTCAGCAATGCGGGCAATATCTTCATCTGAAAACTCGCGCCGCGTGCGATCCACCATGTGACCAAGATTCCGTGAGTCGATAAAGAGGACCTCTCCGTTACGAGCCCGGAAACCATGATTCCCTTTGTTTCGCGCTAGAAACCATAGACATGCCGGGATCTGAGTTGAATAAAAAAGCTGACCTGGCAGTGCAATCATGCAATCCACCACGTCGCCCTCGATCATGGCGCGGCGGATCGAGTCCTCCCCGCTTTGCGTCGAGGACATTGAGCCATTCGCAAGTACAATCCCGGCTGTACCATTCGGAGCTAAGTGCCAGAGGACGTGCTGAAGCCAGGCGTAATTTGCGTTTCCAACCGACGGCAAGCCATATTTCCACCTGGGATCTTCGCGGAGCCGCTCACCGCCCCAATCGGACGTATTGAAAGGAGGGTTGGCAAGAATGAAGTCGAAACGTTTGTCTTTGAGTTCATCTTTATGAAAGCTGCCCTCATTATTCCACCGGATATCGGCGTCAATACGCCGAACGGCAAGGTTCATCTTGCAAAGTCGCCACGTCGTGTAGTTGCTTTCCTGCCCGTAAATCGCAATATCCCCGCGCCGTCCGCCGTGATCCTCTACGAAGCGTTCGGACTGCACGAACATACCGCCGGAACCGCAGCAAGGGTCATAAACACGACCTTTGTAGGGCTCCAGCATTTCGACCAGGACACGGACTACAGATCGCGGTGTGTAAAACTCGCCCCCGCGCTTGCCCTCGGAACCTGCAAAACTCCCGAGGAAATATTCGTATACACGACCAATAATGTCGTGTGCTCGGTCGCCCGTTTCACGAAGCTGAATGCCTGAGATGAGGTCGATCAGTTCGCCGAGCATGATCTTATCTAGTGCGGGCCGATTGTAGTCCTTCGGTAGAACCCCTTTCAGAGAAGCGTTATTCGCTTCAATTGCAAGCATGGCGTCGTCGATGAGTTTGCCGATCGTGGGCTGTTTTGCGTTGGCCAGAAGGTACGACCACCGGGCCTCTTTCGGAACCCAAAAAATACTTTCGGCCATATACTCGTCAGGATCTTCAGCGGCGGCTGGATCGTCTGCGAGCAGCGCTTCGCGTTTGGATTCGAATGCGTCGGAGATGTGTCTGAGGAAGACTAGTCCGAGTACGACGTGTTTATAGTCGGACGGTTCCAGATTCTTGCGAAGCTTATCGGCCGCAAGAAAGAGGTCTGCCTCGAAACCAAGGTTCCCTCCGTTGCCGTTTTTGACTGACTCCGCGGTTTTAACTTTTGGTGGTGGCATTTTTGCTGTCTTTCAAGATTCCATTATTTGCGGTGCCATAACGGGACTGACTACTCTAGCACTATCTCCAGGAGAAGCTTATTCATCAACCTCGATCTCCGCCTCGGCCTCGACATCGACTTCAACCTCTGTTTGTAGCTCTATCACGGCTGTCCGAAGTGGCTCGTAAATGGCGATCTCTTCACCGAGGATCTGAAATGTCACCGCGAGAGCATACCGAGCAGATGAGTCTGGGTCATGGCTCCAGCCTGCGTGACCAACGACAGCGATGCAAAAGTGATCGGGCAATGTATTGGACTTAACGACAGCCCAGTCTTTTTGAACCGTGCCGCTGTTGCGTCTAGTGTTTCGAATGAACCCGGCATCTGACTTCTCGTTCAGAGTCCAGGGCAGGGCCGAACCGGGCAGGGGCTCAGCGTCATTTTCTTCATCTCTCATCGCGCGTACACGAAAGTCGTTGATGCCTTCTCCGAGTTTGCTGCTCTTCCAGTCCACCCACGTTGATAGGTAGCGGCGCAAATTGCGCCGAGTTCGACGTGGTTGTGCCACATAGGAAAGTGTCCCCTCTACGCGGATATCAAATTCGTCAGCTTGTCCCCGCAGTTCGGCGGGGATGGGAACTTGGTAAATGTGGCACTCGCGGGCTCGGATGAGTTTCTCGCCACTCGTGATGAAAGTTGTACGGTGGTCGGTATTGACGGTGGCGCGGCTTTCGTCCGGGATGCCATATCCGATGCGTCGAATGACTTGTCCGACTTGGTCGAGAAGTTGAGCGCGTTGTTCCGGATGGGCGTAAGAGTTGGGATCGCGAAGAGTTGCCAAGAGCGCTTCCGCCCATGTCGGCCAGCGGGCGGACTGGACAATGAGGGCGCGATAAAGAAGCGCAGGCTCGGCTGGCAAAACCCGTTGGATTTGTGCCGCGATGCGAGCCACTTTTGGTGCTGCGAAGGAGGTTCCGGTTACGTCGCGATCAAATGGAGGTCCCGGTGGGAAAGCCGTCGATCTAACCAATTCCGGGCAGGCAGCGGAGATCCGTCCCCCTTCCTGCACATCTGGGGGTACATTGGCAGTCCGAACATCATCTCCCCCATATTCGACAATCTCGGGCTTGATCACGCTCCAGATACCGAAACCGGATCGTGAAAAAGCCGACGGATGTCCGGCCTCCGGTGCAAAGGTGCTCCAGCCGCCAGCCTGCAACGAGCCGTATGCGACAGAACCGACCGTGAGTGCCTGTAAGCTCTGGCCAGGATTTGCCACTCTTGCAGAGGCTTCAGACAGATAGTCAGGATAGTTGCGCCCAGCAACAAGATGATCCCTGACTCCCGGTTGGGGATTCGTGCCCGTGATGGGTAAATTGCCCGCGCTTTGAACAAACAACACATCATAGGTAGCGCAAAGCAAATCAATCTCAGCTGCCCAAGCAGACATGTATCGGGTGCGGCAAAATGAGTACGCGTTGATTGAGTGATTGAAAATTCGCGTGTTGCGGGGGCTCCGGTGGAATCTCTCCACTGCGGCGCGGACAGCTTGGGGCGGGAACAACTCCACGGGCATGCTGTTATTCTCGTCGAGCACGCGTGCATTCTGAATCCAAAATGGAAGCTGAGGTGTGCCGTTCTTCGCGACAACTTCACCATAAAGGATCGCCCCGGCGACGCGCGTGCCGTGGCCGCCGGGTCGCACGAAGTCTCCAACGTCGTTTGTGTTCCTGCCAGGCAGAAAACAGTGCGATGTTACCTGGTCAATGGAAGGCTGAATGAGAACATGGGCTTCTTGGATACCACTATCGATTACACAGACGGTTGGAGCGTTTGCATCGGGTGCGGTGGGCGCTGCGAGCCCGGCGGCGGGTTCAACTCGCTCACCTTCCTTTTGTGGCAAGGCGATATCCTCAGGTTCGACAACCTCAAAAATATAGGCGTAGTTGAGGATGAAGTCCTTGAGTCCCTTGCCGACAATCTTGAGGCGGATTGTAAAGCTGTCGGGAAGGACAGCGGCGTCGAATGGGGCGCCGTCGATAAGGTGCAGAATTTCGGCTTGGTAGAACCGGGCAAACTCTTCAATCTCCGCTTCGCGTGCGACTTTAATATTGTCCCATGCGGTATATGCGTCACTACGAGCCTGTGACCAGTCTCGCTCCTTCCATGCCCAGTCAGCATCCGTATCACGCTTGCCGCGTTTAGGGTACGTCCGAATTTCCTGCGTGCCTGTGCACGCGACGCCGATATCAACAATATAGGTTTGCTCATCCCTGATTCCCGGCCAATCAGCCAGAAGTCGATCAGAGAGGATGCGACGAAGCCGGTCGGCTTGATCGGGATCATCGAAGAGTCTGTGTATCTGTGCAATTGTCGCGGAGCCGTGTACCTGCACGGCAAATCCGTTGACCATCGCTAAGAATGGAGCAATCTCGATGTCCTGGGAAGCGACAATGACGAACCCTTCCTCTTGCTCAGCGACGATTTCAAACGCGAACTTTTCGCGGAGGACATCCAAGTCAAGGCTTGGATCGACCTGCAGCAGAATGGGGATACCCTCGGGAATGACAGGCAGGTCTTGGCCTTGCCTTAGAGCCCTGCGTTCTTGCCAGTTGGTGCTGAGCGTTTGTCCGGACGTTCGCAGAGCGTCACTGTGTCCTTGTCGCGCATTCCTGTTGGCAACTGTCTGCGGGGATGGAGTGCCGAAGCCTCGGAGACGGGCGATGCCCCGATATCGGAGAAGCAGAGGAAGATGTTCAAAATTATGCTGCCCGGGCATTTCGTTAGACCTCTTGCGGAGGATTGTCGTTTCTCCGAAGCTCGGCGACAGCTTGTTGAAGATCTGATTCAGTCACGCCCTTTTTTCCTTTGAGCACCGCGGCCTTCGCAGCATCTTGGGCCGCCTTCACAACCATCGCCGCAGAAGCACCGGACAGCTGCTTAACAATGCGCTCCCAGTTGATCATCTCAATAAGGCGGACGGCAGAAAGCGTCATCGTGAGGAGCTTCTGAATTTCCTCGGGGCCGGGGAGGGGCACGAGGAAGACATCATCAAATCTGCGGAAGAGCGCTGTATCGAGGGATGACTCAACGTTAGTGGTCGCAACGAGTAAACCTGGCGCGTCATAGTCCTCCATGAGTTGCAACAGAGTGTTGACGATCCGGGACGCCTCACCGATATCCTTAGTGTTGTTGCGCGAGCGGGCGATAAAATCGCATTCGTCCAGCAATAGAACACAGGGGCGCTCCTTGGCGGCTATGAAGATGGCGCGGAGATTGGTTGCCGACTCGCCGAAGTACGACGAAATCAAGGCGTCGAAGCGTACTTTCATCAAAGGCAGTCCCGTCTTCCACGCGAGACGTTTGGCTCCAAGCGACTTCCCGCAACCCGGCGGCCCATAAAGGAGGATGGTCTTCCTAGGCCGCAGTCCGTAAATACCTAGCCTCTCCCGCGCAGCAAATTCACATTCGATACGCGCAAAGCGTTCTTCCGCCACGGCCGGGAGCACCATGTGATGCTCCAGCGATTCCGTTGCGAAGAGCGTTGCAAGAGATTCTCCGTGTCGCCGACTAAGTGGCAACTCCTTGAGATTTTGATCGCCAGCTATGGTTGGTGGATGCCCGTTTCTTGGCGGTCTGGGCTGCTTGAGAATAGCTTCCAACTGGTCCGCGAGTTTCTTGTGACCAGTGCGCCGCTCCGTGTCAACGATTTTGTCGGCAAGCCGATCAAGGTCGCTTTGCGAGCCATCGGCGATGGCACGAACGACACGCTTTAGAATGTTGGCGTTCATGTGATCGATGCCTCTCCCGGACCTAGGTTATGTAGATAGCGCATTAGTGTCTCGCTTCTGCCAACAAGGTCCGCGACGATGGGGGTATCTTCGATGGTGCGGGTGCGAGAATAAACCGCCACCCCTCGCCCTTTCGCTCCGAGCGGATCTCGTAGCCGCGCTCCCGCAGAGCTGTCACGTCACGGGAAACAGTTGGGATTGAAACTCCAAGCTGCTCGGCAATCATTGGGGTCGAAAAAGTCCCCAAGCGAATCAAACGCAATACGGTCTGCAGCCGTCGTTCAATGTCGAGTGAACGTTGATAGAGCATTGCGGCCCCTCCGTTCCGTGTACGCTCAGTGTCTATCGTCTGATGATAGACTTGTCAACCGATCTGCGCCAGAGCTCGAAAAGTTGATGAGCCCTCTCAGAAACTCTGCAAGCAGAAAGGCACGACTAAGGCTCGATTTTCCAATAGGCGAGGGCGTCTTTCACTTCCGCTCGCGGATAGTAACCTCCGGCCTGTTCGAGATCGCGGCGAATGGCGTCCAGCCGCTTGTGCGCACAAGCCCGGATCGCCGGCGATAGCGGTACAACTCCAAGGGGTTGCTTCTCACATGGCGTCCTGGGCCAACTCTCGGGATAGGAATCCCAATCCGTCCACTTGTCGAGCACCTCACTTGTTCCAAGAAATTCCTGCTGCCCGGACGGCCAGCCGTAAAGATTACGCGCGCAAATTCGGAGCATCGCTTTCACTTCGGGCATCGTATCCGTGAAGGCTTTAAGCGGCGTCGGAAGCAACACCATGTTGCCTACGCATGAGAAGAAGCGTCGATCCATGACAATCGAGTTGGAGAGTTGATACCGGGCATCATCGAGTCCCCAAATATGGCAGCACGACCAGTTAGGGCGGTGCTTGCTTCGCAACCCCAAAGCGAGCGTCAATGCCTTGTTGGCGTGGACGTTGCCCTCGGACTTGTGGACGGAATGGCCCGTCGCCCGGTTCTTGTTCATTTGGGGCTCAGACCAATTTCCCTTGTAAAACAGGCCACGGCGGCCGTGTTCGGGAAACCACAGCGGTAGCAGCTTGAATGTCTCAGGCGCCACCCACCGCGCTGTACGCTCAATCAGGGATGCAATCTCGCGCACGCTCATCACGCCGCGTAATGTTTCCAATCCGTCTGAAGTCTCAGCCATGACCATAGACACCTTTCCCGCCCAGGCTGCGCCGCCTGGACGCCAGCGTTTTGGCTTCGGCAAACAATTCCGTGCCAGCGTGAGCCGATAGGCACGAAGAGTGACGAGGATGGCTCCACATAGGAATCAGGAATGATGAACCTCATCGGCAAGCCGCGCGACTGCGGATTGCCGATAGGGTTGGTGTCATTGCTTAGGTGCTGCCCGTTTAGTCTATAGCCCTTCCCGGCTGGTGTCTTTCTGGGCTTGGCTAGGATTGCCATTTGAGGTTTCCCCGAATTTGAGCAGTTCTGCATCGCCGGTTTCGTCAGGAGCCACTTTGTCTCTCGCCAGGCCGCAAAATCGCGCCGGGAGACACCCCGTCGGTTTCTCCCGGACTCTCATCCCGCTTCCTGACCGGCCTTCGCTCGCCGGCTGCGCGGCAGAAGACGTTCCCCCTTCTGACTTTCCCCTTTACTCCCTGCGGCGCTTCCGACGAGAACAGCGTTTTCTCATTACCTACCTCTTGTGAAGCTGGCGTCCGTCTCTCATTTACCCCGGATAGGCGCGCTTGCATACCGTAATGACCGCGTACCGCAACCATCGATCTGCCGCATCGACCGTCTACTTCGAGGATGCCACATTGCAGATATTAGTACCTCAGGCATACGGACCGGGATTGGGAAGCCGCGGACGCCCAGCGCGGCGGCATGATCTTGCACGAGAGCGTTACTTATCAGTTCTTCGCAATTCTCAGTTCCACACAGCCCAAAACCATTTTCCCATTCGGTGTTCTTGGCCGAAGTCGTTTTCTCTCCCATTTTTTTCCCCCACTCAACCCGCGCCTTCACAACCGGCGTTATTCCAGCGGTGCTCCCTGTCAAGGGTCTGCGATGAACGCGGTGAAGCCGCGCCCTTGACATGTCCGCGCCGCTGAACGCCTTCAAAACCGTCGCGGGTTTCGCGAAGAAAAAAATTGTTTTTGAAGGAGAATACGATGCAGAACACCACCGAAAGAAAAGACGTTTACAGCCGCATCAATACGCAGATCGTTGAGCGTCTGGATGAGATTATCGATGCGCGGGAGCTGGCTAAGCGCTGGCAGGTTCCTCAGACGTGGATTCGGAACTGGACACGAGAGGGCTATGCCAATGACCCCATCCCCCACGTCAAACTCGGGCGCTATGTGCGATTTGAATGGGGTTCTCGATTACTCTCGGACTGGTGGGAAAAGCGCAGACACTGAACGCATCGTTTGTTGTCTTCCCCATCCTTGACACAATGCTAACCTAGCGCTAAAGTAGCATACCATGAAAGATCCACACGCAGTAGCGCTTGGTAAGAAGGGCGGAAAGGCTAGGGCTAAGGCTCAATCGGCCTCGGCACTTTCCGCTATAGGGCGCAAGGGTGCGAACGCTAGGGAGCAGAAGCTTACGGCTGTCGAGCGTAGCAAGATTGCGCGGACTGCAGCAAAAGCCAGATGGGAGAAGGAGAGAAAACCCAAATGAAACGGAGGAGAGAACAACGCGGCACCGTATATGCGAAGAGCGGTATGTGGTACGTCCGCTACACGGACTTCCGTGTTACCGATGGCCAACTAGAACGCAAGCGCTTGGCAAAGCAACTCGGTTCTGTCGACGACATATCCAAGAAAGAAGCCAGACTCGAAGCAAAGGTGTTTCTGGCTAAAATCAATCAACCGACGCTAACACCTGAAACCGCAGTCACATTCACCGCGTTCGTTGAGTCGGTTTATATTCCCCACTCAGAGCAACGGATGCGGCCGTCGACGTATCGCGGTTACAAAGTGCTATGGCGGGAGATCAAGCCATTCTGTGAGGGGCTCTGGACGCGCGACGTTCGGACCCGCCACGTGCAGGCGATCTTAGAAGCCATGGCGAAAACTAATCGCTTCAATGTCAATTCTCTGAAGCACATCAAGAGCTTCCTCTCCGGGATCTTCCGGCTTGCCGCTCAGCAAGGCTATTACGAGGGCGCAAATCCCGTTCGCGAAACATCCCTGCCCCAGGTTCGACAAGCGGACGAGACACACGCTTATTCCCTCGAAGAGGTTCTCACGATGATCGACGCAGTCCCCGAGCCTGCGTCCACGCTCATTGCTGCTGCGGCTTTCACCGGTGCACGTCGAGGCGAACTCCGCGGGATGTTCTGGGAGAATTATAGTGAGGGCGAGTTGCTAATCGCGCGCTCGATCTGGAATGGGATCACAACCGATCCAAAGAGCCGTAAGAGCAAGGCACCAATCCCAATCATTCCAAAACTCGCCGCCAAGCTTGAGGCCCATCGCGCATCTCTCGGAAAGCCAAAGGTGGGACGGATCTTTCCCAACGGAGCCGGCAAAGCGATTGATCCCGACAGTCTTCTACGCAGGGCCATTCTCCCGGCGCTTGAGGTCTGTGAAATCTGTAGCAAGCCAGAATCCGAGCACGGGAGAGCAATACACGAGTACGAACGCAACACGGTACTGCCGGCGTGGCGCGGATGGCATGCTTTCCGCCGCGGCCTAGCGACCAACCTTAACCGCCTGGGCGTGGATGATTTAGTGATCCAGCGAATCCTGCGGCACAGCAATGTTGCCGTCACCCAAGCCTGCTACATCAAGACGGTCAGCGAAGACGCCAAAGCCGCAATGCAGAAACTGGAAACGGCCTTAAATGACACCTACGTGACACCCAGACCGGCCAATCCTGGCACGAAGGGGATCATGTAATGACCAGTCCGATGCTTTGCAACTCTCTTTGCTGGATGGAACTTAGAAGAAATCTGGCGGAGAGGGAGGGATTCGAACCCTCGGTACAGGTGTTAGCCCGTACAACGGTTTAGCAAACCGCCGCATTCGGCCACTCTGCCACCTCTCCGGCCTTTATTTACAACCAGTTGCCAATTTTATCTATCCCACCGTATCCCACATTTGGTAAGATGTTGGTTCGAGGGCCAACATCATGGGACGCTACCAAGAAGGATACCTGCGGAAAAGATTTGGTGCCTGGCATGTCTCGTACTATATCACTGAGAACGGGCGGCGCAAACTGAAGTCTCACCGGCTCTGCGACGATCAGCAGAAGAAATCCCACGTCAAACAACTCCGCGATGAGTACATGCGCGACCACGTTAACATTGGAGCCGCGAACGCAGGGCCAATGGGTGTGGTTGCTTTCTGGGATGCCGTGTACTTGCCCTTCATCGAATCAGCAGACAACCTGAAGCCTGCCACAATCCACGGTTATAAACAGGTGTGGAACCAACACCTGAAATCACACTTCGGCTCAGTGAACCTCTCCGACTACAAAACTCACATGATGTCTGGCTTCCTCACCGGTCTCGCAAAGACGCTCAGGCCGCGCACGTTGAACAGCATCAAATGGCTGGCCTCTGCGATCTTCGCTCACGCGGTTGCTTCCGGCCACTGCGAAACAAACCCCATCAGAGATGCGAAGGTGCTAGGCAAGACGTTGGGGCACGGTGACACCAAGTCGTACACGCTTGAGGAGATGGAGAACGTCATCACCGCGTTGGTTGACAACATTGCAGCGCAGTTGGTGATGGCTCTTTCCTTCTTTGCCGGTATACGCAAGGGTGAAATTTGGGGCCTTCAGTGGTCAGACGTTGATAGTGATTTCATTCACGTTCGCCGTGCCTTCAGCCGGGGTGTGGTTGGCGCACCAAAAAGTAAGAAGTCTGTTCGGTCCGTCCCCATCATTCAACCCGTGCGCGGGTTGCTGATGTTATGGCGTGCCAAGAATCCCGATGGGGTTTGGGTCTTCACCAACAGCGAAGGTGGAGCGTTGAACCTTGACCAGTTCGCGCGGGAGGTGATCCGGCCAGCGTTGCGCAAAGCGAAGATTGCATGGAAAGGCTTCCATGCGGGCAGGCGCGGCCTTGGTTCGGAGTTGCGCAGTCTCACCGGCAACAGCACGGCAGCGCGAGATGTATTTGGTCACACCACAACCCGCGTCACAGAGGAACACTACGAAGAACACAGGTTGCCGGAAAATGCGTTGAAGGGTATGAAGCTGTTGGAAGCGAAGGCGATCACCAACGGTGGAAGCCAGTGAAATCCCGGATGGAAGCCGAATCACCGCTTTACTTACCCGGTCGTCATAATCAACGCCAATGGAACCCTGATGGCTCTCGACAACGTAGGCTGCTGGCAGATTCTTACCCAGCATTTGGATGATTCATGGAGGCCGCGAGGGGGTTAAACTCGTCGCGAAAAAGATCGTCGATCGTCAAGTCCACGTTGGTCTACTTTCCGGCCTCAAAACGTCCTCGAAAATGGACAATTTTTCTGCAGCGTAAGTCCAGTCGCTTCACTGCGAGCTGAAAATATCAACGACTTGCGGCGGTTTCTTTTGTTTTTATCCACGGTGTTCCTGAAAGAACGTTTTCCGCACCCGGTGCTGACGGCTGCCTCCCGTTCGTCAGCGCCACGTTGCTCAAGCTCCTCGCCCCTTTCAACCACATCCGTGACCTGGCGCGACGACTCGTCTTGCCCGGTGGAGACAGTGCTGCTGACGACTTTGAGCGTGCGCCAGGCGGTAGAGCACTTGTTCAAAATCGACTTCGGCGCGAAAACCGTCCGTAGCTTTCCTCTTCCTGTGGCGCGCGTGCGTAGATTTTCTCAGCCCGATCCGGGGATTTCCACAGAAAAATTCTTGGAGCTGGCGAAAAAGTAGCCCAGCTCAATCGCACTAGCACCAGAAGAAATCACGATGAACCTTTCCAATAACGAACGATGTCCCTCCACACTCATTTTTCTGCTGCGGTCGGGAACAGTTTCGGCTACACCCTGATTCGCCTCGCGGGTGAGGGAAGGAATAGATCAGATTCGTGCCTGTCGCTTCTGGCGAGAAGCGTCCCGACGTGCCCTCCAGAAGTCGACGATGCGCACGGTCTATTTTTCGTCCGGGGGTTGATTGCAAACATGGCCACGATTCCGAAACCGGTTGTACCGGCATGCGATTGGCGTGAAAACGACCCCGTGCTCACGCCCCAGCAGGTCGCTGAAAGCTTGAATACATCGCTCGATTGGGTTTGGGATCACTCGTCAAGAAAGATGCCGCTCTTACCCGTCATACTAATAGAGTTTCTCGATTCCTGGATAGTCTGGTTCCGATTGAACAGAGTGCCTGATTGTTGGTGGTGGTGGACGCCCAGACGAGTCAGGTTTGGTCTAGTTGGGTTTTTAAGAAACGCTGCTTCGCAGCGGCTGAAGGGTGACACGTCACCCC
>Ga0307474_10000332_pt1 | contig 34589 bp, 30 predicted proteins | sample atmos_gasesECM1C_2_FD_203312 | JGI IMG/M metagenome (GOLD analysis project Ga0307474, IMG submission 203312) | Hardwood forest soil microbial communities from Morgan-Monroe State Forest, Indiana, United States - atmos_gasesECM1C_05 | ecosystem: Environmental > Terrestrial > Soil > Temperate... | reverse complement strand
GATGTCGATTTCCTCGGCGGTCAGCAATTTCAACAGCGAGGCCAATTCGCCTACCTTGACGCGCCGAGCGGCAGTGGCGCCTACCCGTTCAGAGGCTTGCGCGAGCTCGGCGAGCAATGTCACTTTCGAGCTACCGCACCGATCCAGCCAGAGAGTGCGTTGATCATGTCCTCGTTGATTTGGGTGCCAGTGAACCTGCTACGCGCCGGTACATGGAAAGAGTGATCCGCGTCCGGCAGCAGCACGAGCGTCGCTCGATCTGCGAGCAGCGTAATCAACGGATTCAGCAACTCAGGCTCGGCATAAAGATCGCGCGCGCCCTGCAGAAACAGCATCGGCACCTGGACCTTCAGAAGATGCGCTGCACGCGAATCGGAAGGTTGTTTGGGCGGGTGCAACGGAAAGCCCAGGAACGCCAATCCGCGCACCTCAGGCAGCGGACTGGCGGCCTGCGCCTGCGAGGTCATGCGCCCGCCGAAGGACTTGCCGCCGGCAAACAACGGCAGCGCGGGCAGAGAGGCGCGCGCGGCAGCGACGGCGGCGCGGACCGTGGCATGACACAGCGCGGGGGGATCCGGCCGTCTGCCGTTTCTCTCCATGTACGGGAACTGATAGCGCAGCGTGGCAATTCCTCGCCCGGCGAGGTCAGTCGCCAATTTCGCCATGAAGGGGTGCAGCATGCCGGCACCGGCGCCATGCGCCACCACGAAACAGGCTTTGGACTCCGGCGCCGAGTTCAAGAGCCCGGAAACGCGCGTGGTCGCGTTGACCTCGATCGTAACCGGCTTGGCGTCGGGGCTGCTCACGCTAGCTTAAGGCAGCTTCGGTGCACGGAAGTTCATGCGCGAGCGCCTCCCGTGATGTGCTTGATGGCATCGGTCAGTGAGCGTGCGCCGCCCGCATAATCCTTCCAGGGCTTGGTTTTGGCCAGAAGCGCCGGGGCGGTCCGCACCGTAAATGCCTTGGGATCCAGGCCCTTTTTGACGTCGCGCCAAAGCAGGGGCATGGAGACGGGCGCGCCTTCGCGGGCTCGCGGCGACAGCACGGCGACGGCGGTCGCGGTACGATCGTTGCGTAGGTAGTCCAGGAAAATCCGGCCGGAGCGTTTCGCTTTGGACATGTTGTCCAGATAGCGCGTAGGGCTGTCCTGCGCCATTTGTGCACAGACCAGATGAGCGAAATTCTTGGCGATGGGCCACGCCACCGCCTTCTTGCCCTCGAGCAGGGGCGTGACCACATGCAGGCCCTTGCCACCCGTCGTCTTGCAGAAACACACCAGACCGAGCTTTTCCAACCGTTCGCAGATGTCGTGCGCCGCCGCGATCACGGCATCGAATTTCACGTCCGGCGCGGGATCTAGATCGAAAACCAGGCGACCCGCGGATTCGGGATCGTTCTGTGCGCAATTCCAGGGATGGAGTTCCAGCGCGCCGACCTGCGCGACCGCCGCCAAGGCTTCGACGCGATCAATTTGCACATAAGGCGCCTTGTCGCCGCGCACTTTGACGAAGTCGAACAACTTAGGACTGCCCTGCATCGCGTGACGCTGGAAAAATTGCTGTCCCCCGATGCCGTCGGGCGCTCGCACCAGAGAGCAGGGGCGGCCGGTGAGATGCGGCAGCATCCACTCGCCGATCTGCTCGTAGAAGCGCGCGAGATCCAGCTTGGTAACCGGCTTGCCGTCGCCGGCATCGGGCCAGAGTGCTTTGTCCGGTTTTGAGAGCGTCACGCCCATCACGGTCGACAGGCCGGACGCTGCGGGCGCAGCGGTGGTCTTCTTCTGCGCTGTGCGCGCGCTCTTGGGCGAGGTTTTCTTGTCGGCTGGCTTTTGCATGCTTGGGCTCTCCGCCACCACATCGTTGGGATCTTTGTCCTCGCGCAAGCCCTTGAAGGCGGCCTGTCGAATCATGTGAGAGTCGGTCCAACCCTCGAATTCGATCTCCGCGATCAGATCGGGTTTGAGCCAGCGCACATTGCTGTCTTTCGGCGGCGCATTGGGGCCGGCAAACGGACTCCTTTCGCGCGTGAGTTTTTGTAGTTTCGGCAACAGCGTTTTCACCACCTCGCGCCCGTAGCCCGTGCCGATGCGCCCGACGTAGACCAGGTCCCCGTCGCGGTAGACACCCGCGAGCAGCGATCGCAACGTGCCCGCTTCCGTGGTCCATCCGCCGAGCACGACTTCCTGTCCCGCGCGGCATTTCGCCTTGAGCCAACGATCGCTGCGGCCGGAGGCGTACGGTGCATCCAGTTTTTTCGAGATAATGCCTTCGAGCCCGATTTTGCATGCTGAGGCGAGCACGGCCTCGGCATTCGACTGCAGATGAGCGACGTAGCGAATCTGACTGCTTGCGCGTTGCGTGTCGAGCAACTTCTCCAGGCGTGCCTTGCGCTCGCTCAAGGGGAGGGTGCGCAAATCCTCGCGGCCCTCGAACAACAAATCAAACGCATAGAGGATGAGATCGTCGGATTTTTCAGCAGACAGCGCCGCTTGCAGCGCGCCGAAATTCGGCAGCTGCTGTTCGCCGAGCGCCACGATTTCTCCGTCGATGATGCAGTCGGGAAATGAACTCGTCTGTTTTGCAATGGCGCTGAAGCGCTCGGTCCAATCCAGCCCCTTGCGGGTGCGGACGACGGCTTTGCCTTTTTCAACTCGAACCTGCGCGCGATAGCCGTCGAATTTGACCTCATGCCCCCAGCCGTCGAGATCCGGCGGCCGCTCCACCAATTTCGCCAGTTGCGGCTCGATGAACTGGGGCACGGTCTTGACCGTGACGGGCTTGACGCGTTCAACTTTGGCGAGCTTCGCGACCTTGGAGTCCTTCGCGGCGGCGTTCTTGGTGTTTCGCGCCGCGGCCTTTAATGGTGGGTCGGGCGATGCCAACTCATCGCCGCCGACTTCGGCACGGTTGCTGTTCCACACTGCGTCGGCTTTGCCCGGCGTGGAGGTGGCGAGCATGAAGGGTTTGGGTCGCTGCCCCTTGCCCTCAGCAATCTGCTGCATCGTGCGCCCGGAGGCGACCGAGCGATCCTCGTTGAGCACGTTGTCACCGCTCGCCTCGCTCGAATCCGCGTCGCGATGTTTGATCAGCAGCCAATTGGTTCGTTTGCCGCCGAACTTGTCGCCGCGCATGCGCACCAGCACCCAACTGCCTTTGAGCTTGTCGCCCTCCAGCGTGAATTTGAGGTCGCCCCCGTGGAATGCGTCGTCGGTGCTTTTTGCACCTTCGGGAATCCAGAAGCCGCGGTCCCACAACATGACGGTGCCGCCGCCGTACTCGCCCGCAGGGATGGTGCCTTCGAAATCACCGTAGTCGAGCGGATGATCCTCGACTTCAACGGCCAGGCGCTTGTCGGCCGGATTCAGCGACGGTCCGCGGGCCACAGCCCAGGATTTGAAGACGCCGTCCCATTCCAAGCGCAAGTCATAGTGCAGCTGCCGGGCGGCATGCTTTTGCACCACAAAGCGCAATCGCGGGGAGGGGGCTACCCGCTGCTCGCCCGAAGGCTCCTCGGTTTTCGTGAAGTCGCGCTTGGTGCGATAAACGGTGAGCGCCGGCTTCGCCATGTCATGCGCCTTGATCCATCATGCGCCGGTATGCCAGCAAGTGCCGCAGCGATGCCTTGGGGTCCTTGGCGCGCTCATAGAGACGCGCGAGATTGAAATGCGCGTCGGCGAATTGCGGATCCAAGGCCAGTGCTTCGCGGTAGGCGAGGATGGCATCGGGCTCACGCTCCAGATCCTCGAGCACCACGGCGAGATTGAACGCAATGAAAGGATCCGCCTTGGCGCCCGCGCGATAGACACGCTCCGCTTCCCTCAAGCGCCCCGCCAAGTGCAGCAGCCTGCCTAAGTTGATGCGCGCTTCCCAATGCTCAGGGTCAGCCTTGAGGCACAATTCGTACGCTTTTTGCGCCGCCTGCGGATTGCTGTCCTCGATCGCCAGCGCTCTCGCGTAATGCTCTTCCGGGTTGCCGGCCGAGGCGCCGGGGGTACTGCCGGCCGCCGGTTTGCCCGCAGAATTCTCGGTAGCGGGCGCGGCATCCTGCCGTGCAATCACATGCAGCCGGCCCTTCTGTTCGACGATTTCCAAAGCCAACGCATACTGGCCGGACTCGGATTCTCTGAGGGTCTGCCCTTCGCGAATGGCGATGCGATTGCCCAGGGCGGTGAGCGATAGCTTATTGAGCGCGGAGCCCTCCGGCAGCGCCGAACGCAACTCTTGCAGCGTCTTGTTGATTCGCTGCGAGGAGATTTTCGCCGCGCGCAGCGCGCTCGCGGTGCGCAGGACCACGAGATCGTGGAACGAGTAATGCAGTTTGCCCGAGCGTCTGACGGGTTGGATGTTTCCCGCGCGCGCTAGTGCACGAACAGCCGAAGCCGGTAATCCGAACAGCCGCTCCAGGTCTTTCGTGTCATAGGCATGCATTTCATCGTCGAGCGGATTTGCGCGCCGAGCCTGAGGCAGCCGCGCGCTTCGGTGCCTTGCGCTCCTTCAAATCCGTAGCCTTGGAACCGCGCGCATCGATGCTCGCTCGCAACGCTTCCATCAGGTCGATGATATTGCCGCCCTTGGCCGATACCGGCCCCTCGGACAGCGATACTTCCTTGCCCTCGACTTTTTTCTGAATCGCTGCTTGCACGCGGGCACGATGCTCGTCGGCGAACTCGTTCGGATCAAAGCGCTTCGCGGCCAAATGTTCGATGAGCTGCTGCGCCAGCTTCAGCTCCGGTTCCGACACCGGGGCCGCTTCGATGCCTAAGTCCTTCAGGTCGCGAACCTCGGCTTTGAAATGCAGTTGATGCAGCGCCAGGCCATCTTCGATCGGCCTGATGACAACGATGTGTTCCTTGCCGCGCGAAATCCAGCGGCCCACCGCGCATTGCCGCGACTTGCGCAGTGCCGTGGCGAGCAAGGTATAAGGCTTCGCGCCACCTTTGTCGGGCGCAAGATAATACGTGCCGTCGAAATACAGCGGATCCACCGATTCCAGCGGCACGAATTGTCCGATGTCGATGGCGTGGCTGGTCGTGTCCTCGAGCGCCTTCAATTCCTCGGCGCTGAACATCACGTACTGGTCCTTGGCGAACTCGTAGCCCTTGACCATCTCGGATCGCTCGACCAGCTTTCCGTCGTTGACTGCGACATATTGTTGCTTCACCCGCGAACCGTCCTTTTGACGCAGCAAATTAAAGGAGATGCGTTCGGAGGAAACCGTCGCGGAATAGAGCTTCACCGGAATGGCGACGAGCCCAAAAGAGATCGTCAGCGAAGCAATTGATCGAGCCTGTGTAGCCATGGTCCTTTATCCCTTGGAGCTAAAAGAGTGCGATTTCTTTCTGATTTTATTGAATAAACGCGCGCAAGACCTTCGATTACTTACGGTTTATACACGTAGGGTAGGAACAATAGAAAGGCGTTTCAAGTGAATTTGGCCCAAAAACGTGTAGGCGTCGAGGAACGGACCGCAGCCCGCTCGCGCCTAACCGATGGGCTCGCTGTTCGGGCGCGTGATCTGGAAATTCTTTTAAATACAGTCAGATAGACCGGCTCGGAGCCTGTCTGACCGGCGTCGCTCAGGCCTGTTTCGCCGCCTGACGAACCGGCAGCTTCCATTCCGGGCGGATGAAATGACAGGTGTACCCGTCCGGATAGCGTTCCAGATAATCCTGATGCTCGGGCTCCGCTTCCCAGAAGTCGCCCGCCGGTGCGAGTTCCGTGACCACCTTTCCCGGCCATAGGCCCGACGCGTTGACGTCCTCTATGGTGTCCTCGGCGATGCGCTTTTGTTCGTCGCCGATATAAAAGATCGCGGACCGGTAGCTTAAGCCGCGATCATTGCCCTGCCGGTTCAAGGTGGTCGGATCGTGAATTTGGAAGAAAAATTCCAGCAGCTTGCGATAGCTGATCACTTTGGGATTGAAGATGATCTCGATGGCTTCGGCATGCGTGCCGTGATTGCGATAGGTGGCATTGCGCACATCGCCGCCCGAATAGCCCACGCGAGTGGATATGATGCCCGGATAGCGGCGTAACAGATCCTGGACACCCCAGAAACAGCCACCCGCGAGAATTGCGCGTTCGGTTGGTGCAGACATGTTCGTCACTCCTTCAAAAACGTTAGCGCGCTGAGTCGCGCGATTCTTGTTCCGCCAGCGTGTACAGCGCTTCCGGAGCCGCCTCGAGCCGCTCGATCGGGATCGGTGCGCCGCTCGCATCGGAAAGGCCATACGTGCCGTCCGCGATCTTTTGCAATGCGCGCTCAATGTTGCTCAAGCGATCGTCGTCCGCGGCCTCGAGATTTCCTTCGAGCTCCAGCGTGGTCAGCTTCTGGGCGTCGTCCTCGAACTCGCGTGCTTGATCGTGAGTTTCAGCATTGGCGTTCGCCTCTTCGCCTTCTTCGCCGCGCCGCACCCGAAGGATTTGCTGCCGCAACTCGGTGAGCCGACGCTTTTGTCGAGCGAGGAAGGCCTGATCAACGCGGGAAGTGGGTTTACTCATGGTCGCCATTATACCGGTTTGCCAAAATGACCGCGCCGTTTACAGAGTCCGCAAAATCCTGTGAAGTATTGAACATGCAGCCCATTGCGGCGGCGCAGGACCCAATGGGAGACTTGAATGCACGCGAAGATGTCTCTGCCCGCACCCCTCAACGCATGCGGATCGGCACCCGTGTTCGCATTTGTGCTCGCGTTTGCGGCGTGCCTTTGCCCACCGGGCTTGGGTGTAGCCGCCGAAGACGCCAAACCGCCTCCCTCAGCTCCGGTTCAGGCAATTGATCCGCAAGTTTTGGCAAAAGTAGTGCCGGGAATTTCCAAAACCCAAGTCAAGTCCCTGCTCGGCGATCCGTGGCGAACGGTGCAGTACAACGATGAGGAAGAAATTGAAAATGAAATCTGGGAATACCGCGGCAAGGATTCGCACGGCACCTACCGCGTGCACATTGAATTCGACCGGCACGACACCGTGCTCATCGTTGGAAAAATTCCCGACAAAGTAGCCGGAGGCAAAGGGACACCGGCGAAGAGCTGATCGGCGCTCGTAAGCTGGCTGGCGCCGGCGCAAATTGGTAAGGGGTTCCCTGTCCTCTTGTCAGTCAGTTCTGACGAATCGTTCCGTTTTACCCCGGTCTTCGGTGATTGGTATTTGGTATATCAATTCGCACTCGATCTGGAAGTCATAACTACAGCGCGGGGCGAAGTTCGATCTAACTCCAATTTCAATTGTCGTCATCCGGGGGAAATCGTATGTCTCACATCAAGCCGCAACTGGCCAAACGCTTTGGCTTCACAGTTTTACTCGCGCTCGGAATTGCATCCCAGGCGCCGGCGCAAGGACCAGCGCCGGTCGCTTATCCACCTTATGGTTCAGCCATACCGGTCATCACCAATAGCGAACATCGATCGGGCGCGGTCGGTGAAGATACTCAAAAAATGCCGGCCCCGAACGGGCCTAACGAAGAATCGATCTGGAATATGAAGGTCGAGGGCTTCAACGACAATCAAGCTCGTCCCATCTACCAGCCGCTGATCGTCAATCAAAACGGCCGGGAGATCATGTACAACGGAAATCTTTCCGGCACTGCGAACAATCCCCTGACCGGCGTTTCCGAATCCAACGGCACTTCGATCATCGATGTCACCAACGTCAAGCGACCCAAGTTTTTGTTTCATATTCCAGGACCTGATCCCATCAACGGCTCGTTCGCGGCGGCCGGCGCGCAAATGGTGCGCGTCTGTCCTGGCAGCACCATGCCGAATGCGTCAGCCAACGGCATCGCGGGCAAATTCTTTTTGCTGCGTGCTTTCGGCAACGCCGGCCCGAACGAATCGCACCAGATCTGGGACGTGACAGAACCGTCGGCGCCGAAATTTTTGACCACGGTGATCAGCGGCCTCAGCAACACGCATAAAAGTTGGTGGGAATGCGATACCGGGATCGCCTATTTGGTTGCAGGCTCGAAGTCCGACGGCTGGCAGCAGAGCGGATCGACGCAGCATGTCTACATCTACGATCTGAGCAATCCCGCAAAACCGGTGTTCATTCGCCAGTTCGGACTGCCGGGCCAGCAGCCGACGGCGTCCGTCGCGACACAGCAGCCTTGTCTCAATGCGCCGAGCGATACCTGCTTTGAGGGAACCACGAACCCGCCGGGCGGCGTGCACGGACCGGTTTCCATGGGTACTGTGGTGAACCGCGTTTACATGCCCTATGGGGTCGGCGCGAGCGGTGTGATTCAAATTGACGACCGGCTGAAACTGGTCAACGGTTGCAACACGAGCGGTCCAGGAGCGAATCCCAACGCATCCGCGAATTGCAAGAACAGCCCCACTCAAGCGGATTTGCTCTGGCCCCAGGTCAGCTGGGTGACGATGAATCCCGAAAACGGCGGTCATAGCTCGATGCCGGTTTTCAACGTGCCGATTCCGGAAGAGCAGTCGAATTTCGTCGATGGGACGCCGCAAAGCAAGAGCCTGCTGTTCGTGAGTTCGGAAGGAACCGCCAACAATTGCTTCGGCCAGGCGCCGCACGATTCTTGGATTCTCGACATCGCGAATGAACAAACGCCGTGGCCGATGGCGACGCTCAGTGTGCCGCAATTCCCCGGCAATTTCTGCGGCAAGGGGGCGCGATTCGGCGCACACGCGGTAACGGAGCAGATTTATCCGCCGTACTACGGAAAGATCATCAGCGTTTCCTGGTTCAACGCCGGCGTCAGAGTTTGGGACATCCGGGACCCGAAGAATCCGAAACCGATCGCTTATTTCATCCAGGCGCCGAATTCCAACACCGCGGCCTCGTGCTCGACCATCAACGGCGTGACCAATTGCTTCAACGCCACGATGAACGACTACGTGGAGTATGACGACCGCGGTTTCATTTACGCCGTGGATCGCGCCGGTACGGGAGTGACCATTCTCTCCCTGACCGGCGAAGCGCGTAAGGCGATCCTACCGCAGTCCGAACAATAGACCCGCAAGGAGACAATCATGCGTATTCAAATGTTGGGTTGCTGCGCGGGTCTGGCGATGTGTTTCCTCGGCGCCTCCGCGGCGCGCTCCGCCGATGGTTGGGCGACGGCCATTCCGCCGCCAAACACCGATAGCATCAGCGCCGCCAAACTTGCGCAGGTGAAGCCTGGAACCTCGACCAAGGCAGAAGTCCAGTCTCTGCTGGGCGCGCCCTGGCGGATTTTGCAATTCAATGATTGCGGCATGTCCATGCCGGGACAGGCAGACGAGACCTGGGACTATCGGGGTAGAAATGCCAAGGGAACCTACCGCGTCCACATCGAATTTGACGACAGCAATGTGGCGCGACTGGTTGCCAAAATCCCCGATCATGTTGCCGGCACCAAGGGCACGCGCGCAAGAACCGCGCCGCCCGATATGAAGGTGGCGATGAAGATGTAAGCCGGCTGCGGGCCTCAAGGCCCGTTATTCGGCGTCACAACGTGATGAGTTGTGAAGGTTTGCTTGGAACAGGAGGGTGGGCCGTTGACCGGGTTACACCGGGCAACGGCGCCACCGGGAAGGGCGACTGAATACGGTGTCCACTGCGAAGGCTCGGACTGCGGATAGTCCGTGCTCAATAGTTGCGCACCGCTCGCGAGCGCGATTTCCCGGCGAGCCGTATCGTTGCTTCGCGCCTGCTTCGTATCGGCATCGGTTCGTGTGCGTACCAAGTAGCCCTTGCGTACCAGCGCCGCAATTGCTTCCTGCGTGCCGTCGTTTTCTTCCGTAAAGGCGCAATCGGGCTGGCCCGGCTCGGCGTTGGTAAAAATGATGCGCCCGCGCAGCGAAGAATGACCTTCCAGATACACCGGTCCCACCGGGCGCTGATCCATCAGGAATACCACCTTGCCGCGCGCGGCCGCCAGGGTCGGCCACTCATTGCGCAGCACGGCTTCCTCGAGCGTCGTGTGTTTGCCCCGCACTTGGTCCGGCGTGATCATTTCGTCAGGCTTAAACACTGAGCGGATTTCGGCATCGAGTGCATCGAAGGTGCTCGAGGTAAATTTCTCGGGACTGCGAGCATGATATTGCGGCGGCAGGTCAGACTCCTTTGTCTCGAGAAGAATGAAGACGGGCACATGATCCTTGTGTGCCTGCGACCAGGCGCGAACGATTTTCAGGCACGCGATGAGCTGCTGGCAGGTACTGCGGTAATCCAGTTCCTGAACATGCATCACCTTGAATCCCGGTTTCTTCATCAGACCTTCCGGGTCAAACTCCGGGTCCTTCGGCAATCCCGCCGCGGCGACGGCATCGATTCCCATGGGGTGCGCGTAGCGGCCGCCCTCACTGTCGGCGTAAATATCCAGCTCGATCTGCCGCACACCGGCATTCAGCTGTTGATCCAGCGGCCGGTGCCGGTACTCCAACGCCTGATACAGCGTGGGATTCTTCTGCTGCCAGAGTTTTGCCTCGCTGGATGCGAGCCCCGCGTGATAGCTGTTGTGCGTGCCGATCACCTGGATCTGATTTATTTTGACTGAATCAGCGGAGTCCGGCGCAGCGGCGATGCATGGCTGCGCGCTCAAGAGCGCGCTCAACCCCAAGCCGATTGACCGAATCAACATATCGTGCGCTCCCTTGCCGTCGCGGGCGCTCAGTATAGTCTCTGGGCTATTCGAGCCCCCAACGCTGGCGTGTGACACGACGTTATGACAACTCCGAGTATCAGGCCGTGGTACTCAGCCGGTCGCGAACACGACCATTGTGGAGTTGCCAGGCGGGGCGCTCCGGCGCTATACTCCCGCTTATTCTCGACGGAAATATTCGGTAGGAAGTATGGCTAACAGGGCAGTCATCGATAATGAAGCGACCCGCCTCTATGAGGAGGCGCGACGGCACTTGCTCAAGAACGAACCGTTGCGTGGAGAGTCGGGCGGGAGCACCGCTCAAACCTTGAGTGCCGGCGAGCTCGATGCATTGCGGGCAGTCGGGTTGACCACTGCGCCCTTCGCTGAGGGCAGCGCGCGGGATCCGCTCACGCGGTCGATCACGGATTACATGGCGCTCTTGGAAACAAGTTACTCGACCAGTCAAGCAGCGCGCTATTTGAAAGTCGACGCCAGTCGCGTCCGGCAACGATTGCGCGAGAACAGTTTGTTCGGCATTGACTATGACGGCGAGAAGCGCTTGCCGCGGTTTCAGTTTGAGCGTGCGCACGTGATTCCGGGGTTGCGCGAGGTTTTGGCAGCGTTGCCGGAAGGTTTGAATCCTCTCGACGTAACAGAGTGGTTTCTATCACCGAATCCAGATTTGGAGATTGACGCGCGGGAGACGCCATTGAGTCCGCGGGAGTGGTTGCTCAAGGGTCAGCCGGTGGACGCAGCGGCAAGATTGGCGCGCATGTTCGAATAAAGCGCGAAAGATGCGTGGCTAAGTTTCCGAATTCGCCTGGCATTGCGGCGCTTTCCGCGCTGGCGCCGGCGATCCACGTTCTTGCGGAGGGCAGCACGCTGGCGCGCGTCTATTACACGCGAAGTCCTTATCTGCAAGCGTGGGACCAGTTGCGCTACGTCGGTCCGTTGAATTCCCGGTGGGATCATCATGTTCCGGATGTCGAAGGAAATCCTCGAGCTCAACATCGTGGGATTTATTACGCGGCAGCGGACGCGAAAACCTGTTTGGCAGAAGTGTTTCAGGCCACGCGGCGTATCGATCGAGTGTTTCAAGCGCCGTGGTTGGTGGTGTTTGAGACTCAGGCAGAACTCAATCTGCTCGATTTAACCGGGGATTTCGCTACGCGCATGGGTGCCTCCATGGCGATTCATTCGGGCAGCAGGAGCAGGGCTCGCGGCTGGGCGCGGGACTTGTACGATGCCTATAGTGAAGTACAAGGGATCCTTTACGCGGCGTCGATGCATGGCGGTCAGCCGGCGATCGCGCTCAACGAGCGTGCGCTGATGAGGCCGTTGTTCCCCGAGCATCCCCTATTTCATCGGGCGCTCTCTGATGATGTGATGGTGGATGCGCTTAAACACGCGGCGACGGCGCTTGGATATGCACTGCGGTAGTGCTTGCTGGAGTGCGCTACATCTGCTTGAACAAATGCGCAAACTGACGGCTCACCGGGATCTCGTCCTTGCGCCCTTTTAGCGTCAGGGTCAGATGCCCGAGTTCATCGCGCTTCGCATGTGCAATATGCTGCGAATTGACCACGGTGCCGCGGTGAATCTGCCAGAAGATCTCCTCATCGAGCTGTTCGAGCAGCTCGCGCAGCGGCATGCGAATGATGCTGTCGCCTTCGCGCGTCGCCACCGTGATGTACTTGTCCTCGGCTTCGAACCAAAGCACTTCGGCGACCGGGATCAGCTTGACCGTGGTGCCTGCGCCCGCGCGTACGAAACGCAATTTATCCCTGCGTGAGGACTGACCGCCGAGCAGTTCGGCGATGCGCGTCGCCATCTCAGCGGCGCCGACATCGCTGCTGCCCCGGCTCAGCTGTCCCGAGAGCCGTTCGATGCACTTGGTCAGCCGTGTAGTCTCGACCGGCTTGAGCAAGTAGTCGACGGCGGCGGCCTCGAAGGCGTCGAGCGCGTAAGCATCGTAGGCGGTGACGAAGACGATGAGGGGCGGGTTCTCTCTGAGGCAGAGCTGACGCGCGGCCTCGAGCCCATCCAGCTGTGGCATGCGGACATCGAGAAATGCCACGTCGGGGGAGAATTCGTCGGCCAGCTTCAGCGCTTCGGCACCGTTCGACGCCAATCCTGCGCAGCGGGCCGCGGGCCAGTGTTCGCCCAATTGTTGAGCGAGTACTCGGGCAAGCAGCGGTTCATCCTCGGCGATGATGTAGCTATACGGCGTGCTCATGCAGCCGGTCTGGACAGCAGATTGAGCGGCACTTCGATGGCCGCATGCGTGCCGTGCGGTGTGAGCGGTTCCAGAACCAGGCGCGCCGCGCTGCCGAACAGCGACTGCAGCCGCGCCCGGACGTTTTGAATGCCGGCGCCCGTGCCCGCGGTCTGCGCGTTGCCGAGCCCGACGCCGGTGTCATCGACCGACACCATGAGCTTGTCGCCCGCGCAGCGCACGCTGACGCGTATGGAGCCGCCGTCACCCGCCGGCTCGATGCCGTGCGTGATGGCGTTTTCCACCAGCGGTTGCAGCAGCATCGCCGGAAATTTCAGGCGCAGGCAGTCAGGATCGCAATCGAATTCGGTGGTCAGGCGGTTCGGCAGCCGCAACCCCATGATGGCGAGATAGGCCTTCAACAGCTCGACCTCGGTATGCAGCGTCGCGGTTTCGCTGCGCGCATGGGTCAGCGCGGCACGCAAGTAGCGGATCAGATTGCCGAGAAGACAACGCGCCATGCTCGCGTCGGTCGCAATCAGGGCATCGAGATTCGCCAGGGTATTGAACAGGAAATGCGGTTCGATCTGCGCCTGCAGGGCCCGAAGCTGCGCTTCGATCGCCGCGCGCTCGGCGCGTTCCACGTCGCGCCTGCTTTGCGCGAGTCGCACCCAGCTGAAATTGATGAACAGCGCGATCGAGCCGGCCACCAGCGAGAAGACGATGGCGACCAGCCAAATATAGCCCTCGTGCATGGTGTAAGTGGGCGACTGACGCGGCAGGAACAGCTTCGAGAGCAATTCGCCGCCAATGGCGCCGGCCACCACCAACACGAAGTAGATCGCGAAGCGCATATGGACGCGACCGCGGAAGCGCTGCATGACGGTACAGCGCACCATCGCCACCAGCGCAAGAATGCTCAAGCCGATGCAATAGGCAATGACGAGGTTCGGGATGACCTCGTCCCACGAGTGCAGCAACAGGGCGATGAGCAGCGCGATGACGGTGTTGATCGCCAGCGTCATCGGCAGGCGGCGCCGCAAGAAATCGACTACCGTATCTTCGGAGGCGTCGAACGGCGAAAACGGTTCGGCTTCAGCCTGCAAATGGGTCTTCATTCAGTTCCCGTGTTGCGCGAGAACTTGAGTTTATCGCCCTTCCATCCCCAACGCATGTTCCGGGCCGGCCGTGACCGTGGTGGAGACTTCGGCCTTGGCGACCACGAAATCGTCGACCGCGATCAGCGCGAAAGGAACGAGGCCTAAGATCAGTGACAGAGGCAGGGCAGCGAGGCCTTGGATAGTTTTCATGTGTTTCTCCTGGTGGTTGCAGACCGTGGAGACACTGTAGATGGGGAGGCTTCTGAACCCCGGCAATTGCGCCAAATTGGCGGTTCGGCGGCGTGGACGGTGATTCCGAGTCGCGAACGGCGGTGCTGCCGTCCTTCTCGCCCTCAAGATTCAAGCAGCGTTATGTCCACTTTCGCGAGGAACGACTCACCAGCCTTGAGGACCTGCGCGCCCGGCTTTTCCATAAAGTCGCCCGTAAAGCCTTCTGGATCCGTGATCCCATGCCACGGTTCGATGCAAATGAAGTCGGCGCCGGGCTTGGTCCAAACGCCAAGATAGGCTGCATCGGAAAAGTCGATCCGCAGCCGAGGTCCTGCGCTGCTGCCATAGCGGACAGAGCGGCTCTTGAGTTGATCGAAGATCAGGACATCTTCCTGGAAAAGCGCATCCGCCAAATTCAGCCGCCGATTCGCGATCGGGGTCGGATGGCGTGCCGGCGTCAGCAAGCCTGCGGCATCGATTCTCCTCACCGGCGCAGGCTCGTCGTTCTCGAACTCGATGAAGTGCGATGAGCGCGGCTGCCCGAATGGCAAGGGCCAGCGAAATCCCGGGTGATAACCGAAGCTGGCGGGCATGTCGGCCGCACCAAGGTTGCTTACCGTCGTCGTCACCGCCAGCGTCGCGCCGGACAATTCGTACCGCACATCCAATTCAAATTGAAAGGGGTACACGGAACGCGTCGACTCGTCAGCGCGCAAGCTAAATGCCGCGGCGGACGGGCTCGAGTTCTTCAAGGTAAAAAATCTGTCGCGTGCGAAACCGTGCCTCGACAGCGGATAAGTCTTGGAGCCCAACCGATAAACCCCGCCGGCCAGCACGCCGACGATGGGAAAGAGCAGCGGCGCGCGTCCCGCCCACACGGTGGGGTCACCGTTCCAGAGTAGATCGCTGCCGCCGGCCCGCAAGACAGAAAGCTGCGCACCGCGCGGATCGATTTCCGCGGTCAGCTTTCCCGACGATAACGAAACCCACGGGCGCGGCTGATCAGTCATCCGCGGCAAAGTATAGACGAACTCCCGAACTCTTCTGCATCACCATCCCTTGGTCTTACAGGCATCTTTCGCTAGGGCGATTGCCAACAGTCCCCACACCAAATGCAGGATTTCACCCCATGTTTGACGTTGCCAGCCGTCAAATCGGCGCTCAGTCTTAGATACATAATATATCTAAAAAGCGAAGAACGAGGACCTGATCGGATAATCATTCCCAAAAAAATCGAGCAAGTAAGGAGTTGGCACTCATGCGAAATCTATTGAACTGCGTACTAATCTCGTTTGGCGCCGCGTGCGGTTTGTCCGCCGCGACGACGGCTAGCGCCGATTCACCGCCCGTGCAAATGTGCAGTGAATCGCCTTCCGCACCGTCCTGTACTGCGGTCCGCGGCGACCGATCCGAAGGTTGGGTGCCGCAAACCCGCTCGGAAGTCATGGCTCAGCACGGCATGGTCTCGACCGTCCAGCCGCTCGCCGCAATGGCCGGTGCGAGGATTCTCATGAAGGGAGGCAACGCGATTGACGCCGCGGTGGCTACTGCAGCCGCGCTCAATGTCACCTATCCGGCCAACGTCGGCATCGGCGGCGATCTGTTCGCCATCATCTATATTGCGAAAGAGAAAAAGATCTATCAGCTCAATGCCAGTGGCATCGCCCCGAGCGGCGAAACGCTCGCGCATTTGAACGCGCTCGGCTATCACTGGAACTCCGCCAATTGGGGTCCGGGCTCAGGCATGCCTTCAGGCGGAATTCTCACCGTGACCACGCCGGGGTCGCTCTGGGGATGGCAGGAAGCCCTGGATCGATTCGGAAGCATGTCGTTCAAACAAGTGCTGCAACCGGCCGTTGAGTATGCCGAGAATGGATTTCCGATCAGCGAAGAGATCGGCGACGGTTGGCAGTTGCCAAAAGCGCTGCCGCTGCAAGGTTGCTGCACACAGCTCGATCCCGACTCGGTCAATACCTACTACATCAACGGCTCGCCGCCCGCGATCGGCACGATTTTCAGAAACCCGGATCTCGCCCACACGCTGCGTCTGATTCAGGAGCACGGGCGCGATGTTTTCTACAAAGGTGAAATTGCGCAGGCCATCGTTGCGAAATCGAATGCGCTCGGCGGGACCATGACCCTGCAAGATCTCGCCAACTATAAAGGCGAATGGGTCACGCCGGCTTCGACCACGTATCACGGCGAGTTCACTCTGTACGGTTCGAACGCACCGTCGCAGGCTTGGGGAATCATGGAGGCGATGAACATCCTCGAGGCCTGCGTGCCCACCTGGTATCCGGGGCAGAGCCTCGGCACGCTGGGACCCGCAAGTCCCTTGTTCTGGCACGCGTTGATTGAAACGAAGAAACTGGTGTACTCCGATACGTATGCGCACAATGCCGATCCGGACGTGGTGTCCGTGCCGGTCGCCCATCTGACCTCCAAATCCTATGCGGCCTCTCAGTGCAGCAAGGTGAATCCCGCGCATGCCGGCCCCACCATTCCGCCGAGCTTCGATACCGCGACCGCGGCGACCGCGGCGAACCTGATCGGCGGCGATACCATCTATCTCACAACGGCAGATCGTTGGGGCAATATGGTGTCGTGGATCAACAGCAATTTTGCCGGCTTCGGTTCCGGCATCACGGTGCCCAAGTACGGCTTCATCCTGCACAATCGCGGTGGTCTGTTCACGCTCGATCCCAACAGCCCCAATGTGATTGCGCCGCATAAGCGCCCGTACAACACCTTGTCCGCGGTTTTCGTCACCCAAAACGGCAAGCCGTTGCTCACCACCGGACAACACGGTGGCGACCAACAGGGCATGGGCAACATGCAGGTCCTGGTGAACATCCTCGACCTCGGTGCGAACGTACAGGCCGCCGGCGATATGGCGCGCTTCACGCACACTCAAGTCGCCAACACGCTGCAATTGGAGACGCAGCTGTTCGACTTGGTGGGCTCACAACTGATCGGCATGGGGCACAAGGCCTCGAGTGCAGGCGGCGGCATCGCCGGGGGATATCAGGGCATCATGTTCGTGCCCAACCCCAACGGCGGGCGCGAAATGACGACTTGCAACGGCTCAAATTGGAACGACTCCGACTGCGGCGTGAACGGCTTCTATCGGGGCGGCTCTAACTTCCGCGAGGACGGGGACTCGATCGGCTGGTAGCGTCTATATTACTGGTGGCGTCCATATTATAGGTCTGCATGTTCTCCGGGAGATCGACAGCGGTCTCCCGGAGAGCCGGATTCTGCGCGTCGCCGCGCTGTAAGCGCCGCCTGCCTTACCACTGATAGTCGACCGATAGAGCGAGCTCGCGTTGCGTGCTGGCTTCCGTCACCGGACTCACATCCGGGCTGCCTTTCAGCTTGGTGAGCGCAGCGTCTATGTTCAACAGCCAATGTTCCGTGATGAATCTCGTCGCGCTGAATCCGACGCCCACCGACACCATGCCCGCGTGTGGATCGAACACCGGATGACCAGAGGCCAGCGACTGCTCCGGTGTGACGCCGTATTCGCTCTGCAGATAGCGATGTGTGGCGAGCGTGATCGAGGGGCCGGCGAACATCACGAATTTCTTTGAGCTGCCTGGCAAGGGCATGTATATCCCGGCATCACCCACTGTGCCGTTGGCCCCGCCCACGATCTGGCGGGCATCGACGCGCAGAATCAATGGAAACTTCCTCGAGAGCACATACGAGGCGAACAGCTTGGCGACCGGCGCCGCATTGATGTTGCCCATACCGCGCAGGTTGGTGTAATCCTCCCGCTCGAGGCGGCCGCGGTCGTAGGCGATGGCGGCGCCGATGCGATAATGATCGCCGCGCAGAAAGTTGAAGCCAAGGCCGTCGCCGGTGCTCAAAAAAGCGATGTCGCTATATTGAATGTTGATCACCGGTCCGCCCTGCACCCGATAGGCAGCGGCGCCCGCATACACCGGCTGGGTATCCGCAGCGACCCCGAGTACCGTGCGCCACTCAGGCATATCGGGCTGGAACAGCCGGGAGAGAATGACGCCGCCGGAGTACTGCCATTCCTCCAGAGGCGAGGGCGTTTGCGACCACGCGCTGCCATAGCCCGACAGGCAAAACAGGACCGCCATGCAGCCCGAGAAGCGGCCGAGCGTCAGCCCCACGATTCATCCCACGCGTGTCTCACGGTTATGCGTCAGCCGGGCGGCTTGGCACCCGGCTTGCCTTGCGTCGATTTCGATTGCCGCGGGCGAGCGGCGGCCGGCCCCTTGCGTGAGGAGGCAGCCTTCCATTTGGCGTCGGCATTCGCAGGCGGTTCGTCGGCACGCTGGCTCGCCGGCGGATCGCTTGCGGGAAACGTCGCTTTGAGCGAGCTGTCGAGGGCGTTGGAGGCTGTCGATTCAGTTGCGCGTGTAATCCGCGGCGCGACTGCGCGTGGTTCCGGGGCACGCGGTTCAATTGTGCGCTGCGCACCCTTCAACTGCTTCTCCGCGTCCAACCAGTCCCGCTCGGCGCTTCCTTCAGGACAGCCGCGCGCTTGCCAAAGACTGTATGCCAACTCGCCAATGGATCTATGTTCCGGATGCATGACACTCCTTTCAGGCACTTGCTGACAATTAAATTTGCTGACAACACAATGTCGTCTGCGTTCAACTTAGAGTGCGAAGCCGCAGCGTTATAGGGAGCAGACTTGGTAAACCAGGTCAGCCGAGTCCTACAGACCCACGCGCGAGTCAGGCTGCGCGGTCGTGAGCTTGCAGTTCGCCCTTACGCGAGCGCAGCTGGTCCCCTAAGGCCTTCAAGTCCATTTTGGATTTTTTTGCCTCGGCGAACATGCCGCCGGGCTGTTCCTCTTCCTTCACGTGGTGCTTGATCATTTCTGAGAGCACGGTGACTTTGGCGTCGAAGTAATCATCGCCGGCGCACATGGCTTCGATTTGCGCGATAAGCTCTTTCGCCCCGTCATGTTCAACGACGGCTTCGTGATGCATCGCCTTGTCGGCGGTTGCGCTAAGGAACGCGGGATAAAAGATCTCTTCCTCGATTTCGGTGTGGACTCGAAGCGCAGCGCAGATTTGCGCGGCCAGTTGTCGCTTTCTCGCAGTTGAGCGCGATTTTTCAAATTGCGCGAACCACGCCTCCACTTGCCGATGGTCCGCCTTCAGCAACGCGACGGCATCCACAGCATGTGCAGACCTAGATTTTCGGATTTTCCCAGCCATTTGAGTGCTCCAAGTTCGGTGATCGATAATTGTGTTCGGGTTGCGCATCCTCGCTCGATCTTTTATTTTGGGTTGTAGGCGCATCGCGCCAAGCTCAGTCGGAATCCTGCTTTGCCTCTCCTCGAATCTTGGCTCACACGGGATGGTTTATGCGGTGCACGCTTCTCTTCGCTGCGATTGCGTCTTTTGTAACTGGAAATATGTGCCTCGCAGCGAGCGTCGCGCCGGCCGAAACAGCCGCCAACCCGGGATCGCAATGTGCCCCGACCCCACGCGACTGTGCGGCGCTGGCGCTTACCGCCATGGGCGGGCGCGAGCGTATCGAGGCGGTGAAAGCGCTCGAGCTGGAAGGCGTCCAGCACACGCTCTTGGTCGAACAGTCCTATCGCCAGGAGCCTTTCATCACCGCGTACGCGCGCACTCAGGAAAAAATTGACTTCGGCGCGCAGCGCATGCTGATTCAGACACACCTGACCTGGCCTGAATCAGATCCGGGCCAGTCAGAGTCCGATACCACTTTGGTGGTCGGACCGGAGGGCGGGGTATACCGCGCGGAGAAATCGGACAGCCCAGCCTCGCGAGCCGACATCGAGGCAGCGCGCCATGCCCTGTCACTCGGCCCGATGCGGCTGCTGCTCAGCGCAATCGGCGCTGCGGACCTGCACTTCGAGACCGCGCAACGAGTGCGCTCGACATTGCATCCCGTGCTGGCGTTCAACTGGCAGGGCCGCCCGGTGCGCGTGATGATCAACCCTTTTAACCACTTGCCCGATGCCGTAGAAACTGTCGCGGTCTTCTACGACCACTGGTATCAGTGGGGCGATGTCCGGCAACGGGTCTATTGGGACAACTGGCAAACCGTGCACGGCCTGCGCTACCCCACGAACGAGGTCGAAGAGCGCAACGGCATACTGTGGGAATCGCGACAAGTTCTTAAAGTGAATCTGAGTCCGGCGATTGATGCCGCCGTCTTCAAGATCGACGCGCAAGTCGCACAGAAAGGTTTGCAATCAAACGGCTGGGAAAGGCCGTTCAATGTAGAGAAGGGCATAGCGCTCGCGCCCGGCGTCACTTTGTTTCCGGGATCCTGGAATGCAACGGTCGTCAAACAGGACGACGGTATTGTGTTGTTGGAATCGCCGCTCTCCGGCACGTACATGGCCGGTGTTATCGCCAAGGCGAAGGAGCAAAGTCCGGGCCAGCCGTTAAAGGCAGTGCTATCGACCTCGGACTCCTGGCCTCACGTCGGCGGGGTGCGCCAGGCCGTCGCCCTAGGCCTCCCGGTGTACATTCTCGATTTAAACAAACCCCTGTTGGAGCGGCTGGTCACCTCGCCTCGTCATTTGCATCCCGATCTGCTCGCGCAATCGCCCCGGCAGCCCAAATGGCGAATCGTGTCGCAAAAGGTCCTGGTGGGAACAGGTCCGAATCGCATGGAGCTGTACCCTCTGCGCGGCGCCGCCACCGAGCGGCAATACATGGTGTATTTCCCGGAGCATCAATTGCTCTATGCCAGCGACACGCTGGCGCTCAACGCCGACGGCTCCTTGTACGCGCCGGAGTTGCTGCGCGAAGTGATGGATGCGGTGAAGCGCGAAAACCTCGCCGTCACCACAGTGTTCGCCATGCATCAGGAGCCCGTGCCCTGGGCGCAGGTGACTGCCTTGGTAGAAAAAGCGCTGAATTAGGCGCATACACACCTAAACAGAAAACAAACACCCCTCTTTGTGCTAGCGTTGCGTGCGCGCAAGGGCTGGCCGCTGCGCGCCCTCATCAATATCGCCGGGGTAAGAGATGAAATCGCGAATTGCCGTCGCAACACTGGGACTGTTTTTATCTGCCGCCTCTTTAACCGCGCTCGCGCAGCCGGCGCCGATCTACGACATCGTGATTCGAAATGGACGTCTCCTGGATGGGAGCGGCAATCCCTGGATCAATGCCGATGTTGCGATCAAGGACGGCCGCTTCGTCAAGATCGGCCGAGTCGCTGGTCGAGGGGTGCGCGAGATCGATGCGCGAGGCGACTATGTCTCCCCGGGTTGGATCGACATGATGGATCAATCCGGCGAAGTGCTGCTCAAGAACGGCTTGGCCGAGAACAAACTGCGCGAGGGCGTCACCTCGGCGATCGCGGGGGAAGGCGGCACGCCGGTCCCATCGGCGCAAATCGCCGATTACTTCAAAAAACTCGAAGCGCAGGGCATCTCGCTGAATTTCGGCACCTACTACAGCAGCGGCCAGGCGCGGGTCGAAGTCATGGGCGATGTCGCGGGCCGGCCCACGGCAGAGCAATTGGACGCCATGAAAGGGCATGTCGATGAAGCCATGCGCGCCGGTACGATGGGTATTGCCACGGCGCTGATCTATCCGCCCGACAGTTTTCAGAGCACGGAAGATCTCATCGAGCTTTCACGCGTCGCCGCGAAACATGGCGGAATCTATGCGAGCCACATGCGCGATGAGAGCGCCAAGCTGCTGCAGGCCATCGGCGAATCCATTGAAATCGGCGAGAAAACCGGAATCCAGGTCGAAATCTTTCATTTCAAAGGCGCGTATGCACCCGGCTGGGGGAAACTGGTCCCGCAAGCCGGCGAGCTCATCGAAGCGGCGCGTGCGCGCGGTGTGAACATCGCGGCCGACATGTATGTCTATACGGCGGGGGGCACGGGCCTCGACATCACGGTGCCGAATTGGGTTTGGGAGCAGGGCGCGAAGACGGGTCTGGAACGCCTCAAGGATCCGCAAGTACGCGTACGCTTGAAAAAAGAGCTCGCGGCCGGCTCGGCGCCAGGGTGGTCCAACCTGGTTCAGGCCAGCGGCGGCTGGGATCACGTTGTGCTCGCCAATGCCTTCAATCCGAAGTACGACCAGTATCGGTTCAAGAGTATCGAGTACATCGCCAAGCAACTGAAGCAAGATCCCGCCGATGTCTCGTGGGATATCGTCCTCGGCGCGCAGCCCAACCGCGCCATGGGACTGTATTTCATGATGAGCGAGCCCGACATCGCCACGGCGCTGCGCTGGCCTTGGATGAGCATCGGCAGCGATGCCGGCGCCAATGAAGCGCCGGGCAAAATCGATGCGATAGGTCTGCCGCATCCCCGCGCCTACGCCAATTTTCCGCGCGTCATTGCCGAGTACGTGAAAAAGCGCCACGTGCTCACCCTCGAGGATGCGATTCGCAAAATGACTTCCTGGCCCGCGACGCGCATGCGTCTCTACGACCGCGGCGTCGTCCGCGAGGGCTTAAAGGCGGACGTGACCATTTTCAACGAGGAGCGGTTGGACGATGTGGCGAACTACGAAAACCCGACCGCCTATCCCACCGGCATCGATTACGTATTGGTGAATGGGAAGATGGTGATTGACCAGGGCCGCCACACGGGCGCGAAGCCCGGCCAGGTTCTGCGAGGCGCCGGCTACGACTCAACCGCGGCGCGCCCGTCGCCGTGAGCGCGATTCCCGCCGCCGGTGCAAAGGGCTCGTCCTGGTTTCAGCGCTACCTGCTGCCGGGTTTCGCTTTCAAGGCGGTGGTCATCGGCGGCGGCTATGCAACCGGGCGCGAACTGGCCGAATTTTTTCTGCCGAGCGGACCGCGCGGCGGATTGTCGGCGATTCTCCTGGCGATGCTAATCTGGAGCGTCGTGTGCGCGGTAACGTTTAGCCTGGCCTACGCCACCAAGAGCTGGAACTATCGGGCCTTCTTTAAAAATCTCCTCGGACCCTTCTGGGTGATTTTTGAAATCTGCTACCTGCTCTTTATCATCTTGATTCTGGCCGTATTCGGCGCCGCCGCGGGGGCCATCGGCACGGCGCTCATGGGCTGGCCTGCGCTGGTCGGAACTTTGTGCCTCATCGCCTGCATCAGCTTCGTCACCACCTACGGCACTGCTTCCGTGGAGCGTCTGTTCAAGTGGGTCTCGATTTTCCTTTACGCCGTGTATGCCGTGTTCGTGGTGCTGTCGTTCTTCGCCTTCGGCGATCGAATCCTCGTAAATTTTGCCGCGCCGGCGCCGCACGACGGATGGGTTTTGGGGGGATTCACCTATGCCGGCTATAACGTGGTCGGCGCTGTGATCATTTTGCCGGTGCTGCGGCATTTGACGAGCAACAAGAATGCGCTCATCGCCGGCGCGTTGGCGGGTCCCCTCGCCATGATTCCGGCGCTGCTCTTTTTCATCTGCATGATCGCCTACTATCCGCAGATCGGCAGCGAGGCGCTGCCGTCGGATTTCCTTCTGCAGCGTCTAAATTTTCCCGCGTTTCATTATTTGTTTCAGTTGATGATTTTTTTGGCTCTGCTGGAGAGCGGTACCGGCTGCGTGCATGCCTTCAATGAACGCATCGCCGAAGCCTACGCCGCCCGCAAAGGCGGCACCCTGTCGAAGTCCGCGCGCCTATGGATCACCGGTGCGCTGCTCTTGGGCTCGATATTCCTGGCGGCGCGATTCGGACTGGTGACCTTGATCGCGCGCGGCTATCGAGGTCTCGCATACATGTTCCTGGCCGTGTTCGTGCTGCCGGTCATGACTCTCGGGGTGTGGCAATTGCTCACGCGGGCGCGTATCAGTAACGCGAAGTGAACGAGGTGAGGTGGTACACCCACGCCATCCACAGCATGACCACCGCAGAGACGGCCAGCACCGAAGTCCAAACCTTGCCTGCCCAGCTGCGCTTGCCGGTCCAAGCAATGGCGGCGGCCCAGACCAGTACAATGGCACCGCCGACGTAGCCCAGGATCGAGAGCAAGTGCAGGAGAAACAGCCACGGATCCAACCCGGGCCCAAGCATTGCCGTTCTCGAGCTTAGCGCCGTAAACAACCACAACCATCCAAGCGATACCAGGGTCACCGCGACGGCCGCGACGCGCGAGAGCACGCGGCCACGTTCATCGCGTCCCACGAGATCCAGCTTCAGATTATTTCTGCGGCGCACGAGCGCGGCGACCGGCCAAAGCACCGTGGTCAGCAAGAGCGCGGCGAAGGAAACCTCGACAGCCGGTAAGAACCAACTCGGTGAACGCCACCAGCGCACGGGCTCGTACACGGTGAAGGGAGAAACTTCATCGATGCTGAAGCGCTGCACGTGTCCGTCCACCACCTTCGCGGCCAGCCGCCAGCCGCTGTCGACATCGCGCCACACGAACGGCGCGACCTCGCGGTAGCGCCGCGCCGCGCCGTTGCGGCCCTTGAAGGACGACGCAGTCAGGAAGCCATCCTTGTCGACGCTGAGTTTGAAAGGGCTGGCAAAATTGCCGATGCTCATGAACGAGGTTTCGGCACGCCGCGAGCTTTCGTAATAGCCGGCCATCAACTTGGCATGTTCTGCGGCGGTTTTTGCATCGACGCTGCTTGCGTCCGGCGCTGCGGGAAAGTACCGCCCGAGAAAATCATCGAACAGTGCGCCGCGAATCGCGCCCGCGGCGCCTTCGCGGCCTTGGCTGTTGAGCGACACGAACAGACCCACGTGATCGTCCAGCAGCAGATGCAGGTAACTGTGCATGTACACCGTGTCGCCGCCGTGGCTGATGATCCGGTGGCCGTTGTAGTTTTGCTCGTAGAACCCGAGCATCATCCGATTCAGCGGCGGGATCATGTCGGTGGGCGTTTCATGCATCATTTTCAGCGTTTCCGCGCCGAGGATGCGCGCGCCGTGATACTCACCGCCCTCCAGATGCGCAATCATGAAATGCGCCATGTCGACTCCGCTGGCCGCGAGGCTGCCGGCCGGCGCCGCTACCACGATCTCATAGGGCTTCGCGGGCTGCGATGCGAGAGCGTAGCCCTTCGACATGTCAGCCGCTAACGCCGCGGGCAACGGTTGCCGGAAAGTGGCATGCGACATCTCCAGCGGCTTGAACAGATGAGCGTCGAGGTAATCATCGAACGATTGCCCTGAAACCCGCTCCACGATGTAGCCCGCGAGCGCGGTCGCATAGTTGGAGTACGCCGGCGTCGATCCGGCCTTGAAAATGCGCACCGGTGTCTTTTGTTCGGCATAAACCTTCAGGGGCACCAGCTGCTTCGGGTCGGAGACGATCAGGGCTTTTATCTGCTCTTCGAAACCCGGTGTATGCGTCAGGATGTTGCGCAACGTGATGGGCCCGTCCGAGCGCGGCGGGATTTTGAAGTCGAGGTATTCGTTGACGTCGTGGTCGAGGTCTAGTTTGCCCTGCTCCACCAGCTGCATCACCGCGGTCCAGGTAAACAGCTTGGAAATCGAGCCGGGCCGGAACATCGTGCGCTCCGGGTCGACCGGCTTGTGCTCCTTCACGTCGGCGAATCCGTAGCCTTTGGAGAAAATCACCTCGCCGTTTTTGACCACGGCAACCACGGCACCGGCAACGTCGCCGCGCTCGATGGCGTAGGGCATCAAGCCATCCAGCCAGGGCTCGAGATCGGCTCGCTCGAGCGAATGCGCTGCCGGGGGATTGGAACTTGGCGCAGCAGCCGGCTCTGCGCTTGCGCTGCGGGCCGCGGCTGCCATACAAAAGAAGCTGAAAAACAGGGAAATGGAGAAAAGCGCTGGGCGTGGACGAAACATCTGCTATCCCCTTGAAGCTACGCTGGCCAAGTGGGATGTTTACATTTAGAGAAATTTTCTACAATAGTAAAAAATAAGTTGCAGGGACCGCCTGGTGCGGTGCACCTTGAAGGTGCGGCTCTTGCTTAACGGCCCTTGGCCTTCTTGACTGCCTTGACCGGAGCGCGCATGGGCTCCATGGGCCGCATCGGCTCCGGCGGATTTGGAGGCAGAACTGTCTCGGTCTCTGTCTCACCGTGCAATGACATCAGGGAGTGCATCAACCCTTCGTCGGTGCTGGAACACACTCCGAGCACCACCGCCTCGTCGCAGCCTTCCGCGGTGACGTAGGCATGCCCCATATTGCTGTCGAGATAAATCGACTCGCCACTATTCAGGACCACCGGATCATAAAATTCCGTGAGGACCTTGATCGCGCCTTTGAGGACATAGATGTATTCCTCGCCCGAGTGGCGTACCAGTTCGCCGAACTCCTCGGCGCTCTTGGCGCGGATACGCGTCAAGATCGGGATCATCCGCTTGCGGCGCAGCTCCGGACACAAGTAGTAATAATCGTAGTTTTTGGTATTCACGCGCACCGCGGAGTCGGTGAGACCGATACTGCGCCGTGCGGTCACCGCCGGTTCTATTTCGCTCGGATCCGCGAACAGCTCGGAAACGCGGATCTCGAGCCGTTGGCTCAATTGCACCAACTTGTCGTAGCTCAAGGTCAATCTGTCATGTTCCACCTTGGAGAGGGTGGATACAGGAATGCTGGTACGTTCGCTCATCTGGCTCAAGGTCCAGCCATTGCGCGCCCGCAAAGACCGCAGCAAGCTCCCTAGCGTGGGATGACGCGTTTTCATGTCCATCTCAGCCGCCCTTGAAATGTCGTTTCCGTTGGCCGCTCGCAGCATACCTTCCGCATTGGGTAGGTCAACCGCTTCCAAAGTGCGCCAAACCCGCCCTGTCGCAAGAATATGCCAAACCGGCCTGTATAGAGAATTGCATTGACAATTGTCTATACAGGATTATTCTGGCTTGGTTGCGACATGATATCAGGATAAATAAACGATGTCCGACTCTTCCTTTCGCATTTCTCGGCGCCGCACTTTGCAAGCAATGGCAGGCGCGATGGCGGCTGTCGCGCTTCCTCTGGATGCCGCGCCAAGCGCGCAAGAAGCGAAGAACAAGTATCCGTCGAAGGTCTTGGATCTGGTGCAGCGCTCCCTCGTGATTGACATGCTCGCGCCGCTCAAGCTGGATTTTCGTCCCGAAGCTTATGCGCTGCCGTTGAGCGATTCTGAGGCCGCCATGTTTCGGTCGTGTGGCATCACTGGATTTCATAATTCCGTCGGGGTCGGCGGCGCGAGCGCCTACGACGACGCGCTGGAATTCATCGCTGCGTGGAGCGGCTTTGTCGGGCGCAATACTCACGTATTTACCCTGGTTGGCAAAGCCGACGACTTGGATGCCGCGAAGGCCAAGCAAAAGGTTGCCGTCATCATGGGATTGCAAAATGCCGACGAATTTCGCGAGCCGAAGGACGTCAAGGCGTTCTACCAATTGGGACTGCGCTGCGCGCAGCTGACCTACAACACTCAGAATCTGATCGGCAGCGGTTCCACGGAACGCGTCGATGGCGGGATCAGCGACTATGGCGTCGAGATCATCAAGTCGATGAACGAGGTGGGCATGCTCGTCGACGTTTCGCACAGCGGCGATAAAACCACTTTGGACGCCATTGAATTATCCCCCAAGCCCATCGCCTTTACGCATTCGAAGTGCCGTGCGCTCAACAATCACCCGCGCCTTAAAACCGATGAGGCGATTCGCAAGCTCGCGGCGAAGGGCGGCGTCATGGGCATCACCGGCGTGCGCATGTTCGTCAAAGACAAGGAACCGACCACGGTCGAAGACATCGTCGATCACATCGATCACGTCGTAAAGCTCGTCGGTATCGAGCACGTCGGTATCGGCTCTGACTCCGACTTGATGGGATACGATCATATGCCGCCCGACCAATACAAGCAGCTGAAGGCCGGCTATAAAGCTTCGTATGCCTTCCGCGACAAAATAGACACAGACGGCTTTGATCATCCCCGCAAGGTGTACGACCTCACGGCGGCATTGATCCGCCGCGGCTACAACGATTCGAATATTCAGGCGATCCTGGGCGGCAATTTCCGTCGCCTGCTCGGTAGTACGTGGACATGAGACTTAGAACAAGGCAGGGGAAAAACAGATGTTAATCTACAAACTCGCAACACTTGTGGTGCTGGGGTCGGTCGGGTCTTTCTTATCCCAGGAGAGCAGGGCCGCTGACGCAGCGCAGCCGTCGGACGACGCGCTCGTCACCATCGTCGTTACCGCGGAAAAGAAAGAAGAGAAGCTCCAAGACGTGCCCATGAGCATCACTGCCCTGGGCGGCAAGTCGCTCGACAACTTGCAATACCGCAGTTTCAGTGACTACGCGGCCATGGTGCCGGGCCTGTCGATCACCAGCAGTCAGCCTGGCTATACCAACCTGTCCTTGCGAGGTCAGAACGCCGGCGGCGTCGGATCCACCGTGGCGGTGTATCTGGATGAATCGCCGTTCGGTTCCAGCAGCGCCTTGCTCAACGGTTCCATCCTGAGCGGCGACTTCGATACCTGGGACCTGCAGCGCGTCGAAGTGCTGCGCGGACCCCAGGGCACGCTGTACGGGGCCAATAGCGAAGGCGGCCTGCTGAAGTTCGTCACTGCCCCTCCCGTATTGGGCACCTTTTCAGGCGCGGCCGAGGTGACTGGCGAAAGCGTTGATCATGGCGGATCCGGCGGCGATATCCGCGCAGTCCTGAACCTGCCTTTGGGCGACAAGGTTGCCTTGCGCGTCGGCGGTTTCAAACAGGACGTGGCCGGATGGGTCGACGATCCGAGCCGCAACAAGGTCGATGAGAACGACGGCCACAAGTACGGCGGCCGGGTGTCGCTGCTCGCCGAGCCGATCGACTCGCTGACCATCCGTCTGACCGCGAGCTCACAGCAATCAAACTACAACGGCACCCCGGGGGTTGACACCAGCAACGCCACCTTGAGGCCCGCGGTGGGCGATCTACAGCAGGAGCGCTATATTGCTGAACCCAGCAGTTTTCAATACAAGAACTACAACGCGACCATCAACTGGGATGCGGGGCTCTTCAGTATCCTGTCGACGACGAGCTATGGCATCCTGAATTCCGACTCGATCTCCGACGCAAGCAACGTGGCGCTCGCGCCGGGCGTCACCTACTCAGACTTGCTGGGAGGCCTCGGCGCCTCGCTCGATAACCTCGTGGATCTGAAGAAATTCACGCAGGAAGTGCGAGTTTCGTCTCCTGCGACCAACTTTATTGAGTGGCAGGCAGGCGCCTACTTCACGCGCGAACAGGGGCATTTGTTTCAACACTTGAATCCGCTGTCGATACCGAGCGGCGCGTCGCTCGTGGGGGCGATTGGAACCCTGGAAATTGCGACCCTGGATTCCATTTACAAAGAGACATCCGGATTCGGCAACGTGACGGTACACATCCTCCCGCAGTTCGACATCCAAGCCGGCGGCCGCTATTCCAAGAATGAACAAGTGGCCACGGAAAGTCTTACAGGCCTGCTCGCAACTCCGCCGCAGGAGTTCAGCACGCCATCGTCAGGACATGTCTGGACGTATTCGGTTGCGCCGCGCTGGCACATCGATGCCGATAACATGCTCTATTTCCGCTGGGCGACGGGCTACCGTCCCGGTGGACCCAACGCATTGCCGCCGGTCGTGCCGCCTGATGTGCCGCGCGAGTACGGCGCCGATAAGACCAACAACTTGGAACTTGGTATTAAGTCGACCTTGCTCAGCGGCCTGCTGTCGATCGACGCCGCGGTGTTCCACGTCGACTGGACCAATATTCAGCTGCTCGAGCAAGTCGACAACACCGGCATCAATGGCAACGGCGGCAAGGCAAGGAGCCAGGGCTTCGAGTGGACTGTCGGCTATGTTCCCGTGCACGGCCTCACAATGAATTGGACCGGCGCCTACACGGACGCGAAGTTGACCACCGACGCGCCGGGGGTCCATGGCGTTACCGGCGACCCGCTGCCCTACGCGCCGAAGTGGAGTACTTCGCTGGATGGCGAATATATGGCGCCCGCGTTCGCGGACTACAAGTATTTTGTCGGCGCCACGTGGAGTTATGTCGGCGCCCGCAGCACTGTCTTCGGCAGCGATGAAACCATGCTCCTCCAGGTCAGGTTGCCAGGCTACAACACCTACGGCGCGCGCGCCGGCTTCGACAACGATCGCTGGCGCTGGACGGTGTACGGTAAAAATCTGAGCGATTCTCGCGGCATCAGCAACTACACCAGCAGCGGGGCGCCCGGGCTCAATGGCTCAGCCTCCATCATTCAACCGCTGACGTTTGGTGTCACACTGTCCACGAGGTTCTAAAGGTTGAGAATGAATACGAAACGCGAATTGCACGCCACGGAGGCCCGAATGTCGCAGGTCCTGGATTTACCTCAGCCGTATCTGCTTTTTCTGGGGGACACCACGGAGAAGGGCTACGCCAAAACGGCGTTCGGGCTGCGTGACTGGGCGCCCGATCGCTGTGTTGGAGAGTGGGCGGTCGCGGGTGCCACCGTCACGACGGATCTGCCGCGCTTGACGCCGAAGGAGGCGCGCGCTCGCGGCGCCCGCGCGCTCGTCATCGGCGTGGCCAATACCGGCGGGGTGATCGGCGACAGCTGGATCCCCGCGCTCGTTGAGGCGCTGGAGTCGGGACTCGATCTCATCAGCGGCATGCATGCCAAACTCGGTAACGTGCCTCAGTTGAAAACGGCCGCGGAACGCCACGGCCGCCGGCTCATCGACGTGCGTACACCGCCGAAGAATATCCCCATCGCAACCGGTGCGAAGCGAAGCGGCAAACGCCTGCTGACGGTCGGCACGGATTGTGCGGTCGGCAAGAAATACACCGCCCTCGCGTTGGCGCGCGCGTTTAAGGAGCGCGGACTCGACACGGATTTTCGCGCCACCGGTCAGACGGGAATCTTGATCGCGGGCGGCGGCATGCCGATGGACGCCGTCATTTCCGATTTCGAGGCCGGAGCCGCTGAGATCTTGAGTCCTGCGGCTCCCGCGCAGCATTGGGATGTGATTGAAGGTCAGGGTTCTTTGTTTCACCCGGCTTACGCCGGCGTTTCGCTCGGTCTGCTGCACGGCAGCCAGCCGGATGTCATCGTCGTGTGCCACGACATCGATCGTAAGGAGATGCTCGGTCATCCAGGCTACGTGCTGCCCGATGTCTTCGACACCATTGATTTGAACCTTAGGCTTGGCCGCCGCACCAATGCGGCGATCCGCTGCGCTGGTGTCAGCTTGAACACCTCCATGCTCTATCCCAACGATGCTGCGCGATTGTTGGAAACGGAGAGCGCGCGGCTTGGCGTGCCCGTCGCGGACCCTATGCGGCCCGGTGCCGCGCTGGAAAAGCTCGTCGACAAATGTCTCGCGTAAATTCCTAGATAACAGCGACCCGGTCGCAAGAAGAGAGTCCATGCGTATTTTCACGTTTTTGGCCGCTGCGCTCCTCACTTTGGGAGCGTTGACTGCCACCGCCCAGAAAACCAAAACGGCACCCGCGCCGAGCCTTGCACCTGCAGCTCCCGCGCCCGTTGCCCAGCAAGCAACTGTCCCGCCGGCCGCCGCGCCGGCTGTCGCACCTGTCGCTGCGACGACACGCACAGCGCCTGTCGCATTGACGGCGGACGACCTCAATGCGTGGCTCGACGGATATATGCCCTATGCATTGCATACCGGCGACATCGCTGGCGCCGTTGTCGCCGTCGTCAAAGATGGGCAGATCGTCACCGAGCGTGGATACGGCTATGCGGATCTCGAGAAACGCACGCCTGTGGATCCGAAGCTGACCTTGTTTCGGCCGGGATCGGTATCGAAGCTCTTCACATGGACCGCGGTGATGCAGCAGGTTGAGCAGGGCAAGATCGATCTCGATGCCGATGTGAATCAATATTTGGATTTCAAGATTCCGGCGCGTGACGGCAAGCCCGTCACCATGCGCCAACTGATGCAGCACGTGGCGGGCTTCGAAGAGCAGGCCAAGGGCATCATGTCGGACGATCCCAAATCCCCAGGATTCGAAGCGTTGCTCAAGCAGTGGGTTCCGGAGCGAGTCTTCGTGCCCGGCACTACGCCGGCCTATTCCAACTACGGCGCATCACTCGCCGGCTACATCGTGCAACGTGTCTCGGGCGAGTCGTTCGACGATTACCTCGACAAGCACATCTTCACGCCGCTGGACATGACGCATTCAACCTTCCGTCAGCCGCTGCCGGCGAATCTCGAGCCGCTCATGTCGCAGTGCTATTCGTTGGCTTCCGAGCCGCCGAAGAAATTTGAGATCGTCGGACCGGCACCCGCCGGGTCGCTGTCCTCGCCCGGCGAGGACATGGCGCACTTCATGATTGCGCACCTGCAAAACGGCGAGTATCACGGCAATCGCATTCTCAAGGCAGAAACCGCCGAGATGATGCACAACAGTCCGCTCACCATCCTGCCGCCGCTGAATCGAATGGAGCTGGGCTTCTTTGAAACCAACCTCAACGGCCGGGAAGTGATCGCGCATCTGGGTGATACGCAGTGTTTCCACACCTCGCTGCACTTGTTTCTAAAGGAAGGCGTCGGCTTCTATGTCTCCTTCAACACCCCCGGCAAGGCCGGCGCCGTCGGTGGCTTGCGCGGTGCGCTGTTCGAGGACTTCGCGGATCGCTATTTCCCCGCTACGGAGACGAGCGCCACGAAGCTGAATGCGAAAACCTCGGCAGAACATGCGGCCATGCTCAACGGTCACTGGGCCAATTCGCGCGGCTCGCAATCGAGCTTCTTGGCCGCTGTCGGGCTGTTCGGGCAGACCAAGGCAGGCGTCAATGCCAAGGGTGAACTGGCCGTGCCGTTCAACGGACTCAGCGGCACACCACGTCACTGGGTCGAAACGGCCCCGTTCGTGTGGCGAGATCAAGAGAGTCACGAGCGCTTGGCGGCCAAAGTGGTCGATGGCAAGGCGGTACGCTTCAGCATCGATGGCATTTCCCCGTTCATGGTGTTCGACCGCGTGCCGGGCTACGCGGATGCGGCCTGGCTCCTGCCCGCGCTGTATGGCGCATTGGCGGCGCTTGCGCTGACCACGGTGTTTTGGCCGATTACCGCCATCGTACGCCGCCGCTTCGGGGCGAGCTTGGCGCTTGGGTCCGAGGAGCTGCGTGCCTATCGATTGAGCAAGGTAGGGTCGATCCTGCTCCTTGCCGGGCTGGGACTGTGGGCATTCACGGTCATCCGCATGTTCAATGACTTCAACAATCTCAGCAACAAGTACAACGGCAACATCCGTTTCGCAGAGGTGTTCGGCATTCTGGCGTTCCTGTTGGGATCTGCCTTTATCGCCTGGAATCTATGGACGGTGTGGAAGGGAACGCGTCGCTGGCCCGCCAAAGTGTGGAGCATCGTGCTCGCGCTGTCGGCGTTCATCGTGCTGTGGATTGCGGTTGTGTTCAACCTGTTCAGCTTCGGAATATATTTCTAATGACGTTAAAACTGCGCGTCGAAGTGGAGAAACTGCGGCTGTCCGCGCCGTTTCGCATCTCAGGATTTGTATTCGAGGAGCAGGAGGTCGTGGTCGTGACGCTCGACGATGGCGAGTATCGCGGCCGCGGCGAAGCCTCCGGTGTGTACTACTTGGGCGACACGGCGAAGACCATGGTTGCCGAGATCGAAGCTGTGCGCGGCGCCGTCGAACAGGGCGTCGATCGGACGGCGCTGCAACGATTGCTGCCGGCGGGCGGCGCCCGCAACGCAGTCGACTGCGCGTTGTGGGAGCTTGAGGCCCATCGCCTCGGCGTCGCGGTCTGGGAGCTTGCCGGCATCGATGCGCCGAAGCCGCTCATCACCACCTTCACATTGGGCGCCGATGATCCCGCCAAGATGGCGGCGGGCGCGCGCAAATTCGCTCAGGCTCGATCGCTCAAGCTGAAATTGACCGGCGATCTTGAGGACGACATCGAACGGGTCCGCGCGGTGCGCGCGGCACGTCCCGAGGTGTGGATGGGCGTTGATGCCAATCAAGGATACGGCATCGAGTCGCTCGGATCGCTGCTGGGTGTTCTCGAATCGGCAAACGTCTCCTTGCTCGAGCAGCCCCTGAAGCGCGGACGCGAAGCCGATCTCACCGGATTCAAATCGAAAATTCCGATTGCCGCCGACGAAAGCGTGCTGAAGCTGGCCGACGTCGCCGGGCTGGTGGGACGTTTCAACGTCGTTAACATCAAGCTGGACAAGTGCGGCGGTTTGACGGAAGGCCTGGCGATGGCATATGAGGCGCGCCGCTTGGGGTTGGGCGTGATGGTCGGCAACATGGTCGGCACGAGTCTCGCGATGGCGCCCGCGTTTGTGCTCGGACAGCTGTGCGACGTGGTGGATCTGGATGGTCCGATTTTTCTCGCCAAGGATCGTACGCCGAGCATGACGTACACCAACGGCAGCGCCTGGAGCGGTGAGCAAGTGTGGGGCGGGACACACGCTTAGGGCGATGAGCGCGAACCAGCAGACTTGGTTCGGTCAGCCGCGCGGCCTGACGATACTTTTTCTGACCGAGATGTGGGAGATCTTCTCCTACTACGGCATGCGCGCCTTGCTGGTCTACTACATGACCAAGCAAT
>Ga0307474_10000331_pt1 | contig 34627 bp, 17 predicted proteins | sample atmos_gasesECM1C_2_FD_203312 | JGI IMG/M metagenome (GOLD analysis project Ga0307474, IMG submission 203312) | Hardwood forest soil microbial communities from Morgan-Monroe State Forest, Indiana, United States - atmos_gasesECM1C_05 | ecosystem: Environmental > Terrestrial > Soil > Temperate... | reverse complement strand
CCGGAATCGATCGTCACCGCCATAAACGCGTGCGCGCCAAACTCCTCGCGTGTCGAACTCGGAGGCGCCGCCAGATGCCGCACCGCCTGCCCCGTCCTGCGGTCCCAGCCAAACCCCCGTCCGGGTCCGTGCTCCTCAAACTCCCACGCGAAAGACGTCTCAAACGATTCGGTCAAGAAAGTTTCGGACCGCGATAGCGCCAGCGTCTCCGGTCCCGACGGCTCGTGTTCGTTCGGATGAATTTTCCACACGAACAGCCGTTCCAGCTCTTCGTCCCGGATCGCGAAACAGGCCTGCTCGCAATGAAACGCCAGTGCGATTTCGCCCAACGCCTGCCGCACGGATTCAGTTAATCCGCGATCGAATTGCAGCAGTTGGGAAAGTTTTTCCAGAAATTGCTGGCGCTCCAGATGCTGCCGCTCCCGGGCCCCCAGAAATCCCATGCCCAGCCCGGAGATTAATGTCGCCAGCCCAATTGCCAGCCAGTGCCATGCGCTGCGCACCGCAAACGATTCCGTCGCGGCGATCCGTATAATGATTCCGACCGTCGCCACGCACACCAGGGCCAGCATGGCTCGTGAATTTCCTCGTGTCGCCAGCGCGAAAACCAGAAACAAAAACAGAAACCACCACGCCGCCAGCGATGGAGAAAGAAAAAGAAAGCAGGCGAGTACCGCGAAATCCACAATCAGGGGAAACTCGAATTTCGCCAAGGACGTTCCGCGCTCGTACAACAGAATCAGCAACGCCACACCCAGATACGCCGCCAGAAACGCTGCACTCGCCCACGCCCGGTCTAAACCGGCGATCGCAAACGCGCCAACCCCGCCCGCGGTCGGTGGTCTAAACTCCACCAAATCCACCAGCGCCAGAGCCGCAAATATGACTCGCGCCAAGGTGACTTGGCGTTCCAAATGCATTCGTTCAGCGTTTTCGAGGACCATCATCGGCGGGACAAAACCATTCACCCACTATTCGTCACTGAATTTGCGATTCGCTTCAGCTAGTTCCGCAAAGCCTCTACGATTCGTACTCCATTACCTACAAAGTTTAGCAAGCCCCGGCGAGCCCATGCCCAACACCCTCCACCTCTGTCCTCTTATGGTTACGGTTTTGCGCCTGGCCCATCCACGTCCTCCCAAACGAAAAGAGGACCGTTAATCCCGAGCGTAGCGAGCGACCTGCTTCAATTGCCGTGCGAAGCCAGACGGTCCGCTCGCCTCGAGCCTGTTCGCCCTAAGACACGCCCGTCCCGCAACCGAACAATTCGCTGCGCGCACCGCAGCGGAGATCCACTAAATAACGCGTTATCAACAGCACACGCAGCGCACTCGTGGCCGCCAAACTGCAAACTATATCGCCGCACGCTATAGTGCCGCACAATAGAGATGCGCCGATTTCTAAAAAAGGAGTAACTAGAATGAACCCCAAAGCCCTGACTCGCCGAGATTTGCTGCGTGCCTCCGGCACCGCCGCACTGGCCGTTGCCCTTCCTTTCCAATCCTCAACTGATTCCAACCTCGCGAATCAAACCGCCGCTCCCGCGCGCCCGCTTCAGCCTCCGGCCGAAGGCAGCATTCCCGTCGCTTTCCTTATTTCCGAGGGCGCGGTAGTCATCGATTTCGCCGGTCCCTGGGAAGTTTTCGGCAACGTAATGATTGGAGATCGCATGGACGTCTTCAAGTGCTACACCGTCGCCGAAACCGCCACCCCGATTAAGGCCAGCGGCGGAATGCAAATCGTTCCCAACTTCACCTTGGCCACTGCACCCGCACCCAAAGTTGTCGTGATCCCAGCACAGAGCGATCCCACCAAAGCCATGTTGGAGTGGGTTCGCCACACTGCAAAAACCGCTGACCTCACCATGTCGGTGTGCACCGGCGCTTTCCTGCTCGCCCAGACCGGCTTGCTCGCCGGCAAATCCGCCACCACCTATCACGGCGCGCTGATGAGTTTCCAGATCGCCTATCCCGACATTCACGTAAAGCGCGGCGCCCGCTTCGTCGAAGAGGGAAATCTTGCTTCCTCCGGCGGACTCTCCTCAGGAATCGATCTCGCCCTCCGGGTCGTCGAGCGCTACTACGGCCGCGCCGCCGCCACCGAAGCCGCCTTCAACCTGGAATATCAAGGTCGCGGCTGGCTCGATCCCAATTCCAACGTCGAATACACCAAACTCCGCGTTACCTCCGACCCGCACCGGTTCTGCGCCATTTGCGACATGGAAGTCGATCCCGCGAACTCGCCCAGCTCCATTTACAAGGGGAAAACCTTCCGGTTCTGCTCCACCGACCACAAACAACAATTCGACGCCAACGCCGAATTGATCGTCGGCATCCTGCAAAAGGGATAACCGTAAGGCGGGGCTTCAGCCCGCCATCGGCTCAACTTGGCAGCCCACTCCGCCCCAACGTTCGGTCCGCCTCACCACACTAAAAACTGTCATCCCGAGCGCGGCGAGGGATCTGCTTCAATGGCTGTTGCAGTTGCCGTTCCGAGTGCCCCACTCTTCGCTGCCTCTGCGAAGGGTTGGGGTTCAGACCATCCGCTCCTCCTAGCCGTCGAGTCCTGACTTCGAAACCGTTTTTGGCCGTCATCCAGAGGAGCGCCTTTCGCGACGAAGGATCTCTCTTCGATCTCATCTTCTTGCCCGCCTGAAGGTTTAAGAGGGTCCCACTCTCCGCCGCTTCTGCGAAGAGTGGGACGCCTTTCGCTTTTTAGGGGTCGGAGCTTCAGCTCCGACATAAAAAAACGCCTCTCGTCCCACTACCTTTTGCGCGGCCTTCTCGCGCAAGCCTTCCGTCCAGTCCAAGCAAGCTCCCTCCGCCCCCGCTCCTCCTGAGGAAAAACAAATTTCCACAGGTTGGTACCACTTGCAGAATTCAATTCTGGATGCATAATCATTCCACGATCGTCATGGGGCGCGGGGGTTCTCTAGAATTGGCGGAACGATATACGCGGACGGAAGCTGGCCGCATTCTTGGTCTTGAGCCGAACCGTCTGCGCTACTGGGAACGCTTACGCCTGATCTGCCCTGAAGCTCGCTGGGGCCAGCGTTTTTACAGCTTCATCGATCTCATCGCGCTTCGTTCCCTGCAACGACTGACCCAAAATCACGTCCCGGCCCGAAAAGTTCGCCGCGCCATGACCCTGATCGAAAAACAATTCGGCTCCGCGACCGGTCCGCTCCACCAGCTTCGCCTCGTCGATCTCGGCCGCGAAATTCACGTGGTCCCGCCGGGCTCCGAACTTCCCTTCAATCCTTTTCTGAAGCAGTGGGCCTTCCCCTTCGATATGCCCGCGCAACCCGCCAAACTCCACGCCATGGCCGGCCCCACGCCCGAAGATTTTTTCCGCTCCGCGCTCGATTGCGAAGCCAACACCGAAACTCTGCCCCAGGCCATTCAGAATTATCAACGCGTCGTCGAACTCGCGCCCAATTGGATCGAAGCACACATCAATCTGGGCGTCGCCTACTATCAGCTGGGCCATCTCACTGACGCGCGCGACGCCTTCCTCAACGCCGTGCAAATCGATCCGCTCAACGGCATTTCGCGTTACAACCTGGGCTGCACCCTCGAGGAACTTGGCGAACTCGATGAGGCCATCGACCATCTCCGTCGCGCCGCCCGTGCCATGCCCGCCCACGCCGACGTGCACTTCAACCTCGCGTTGGCCTACGAAAAACGCGGCGAACGCCAGGCCTCTCGCGAGCAATGGAGCCTGTATCTAAAATATGCGCCGCAAGGCCCCTGGGCCGATCAAGCCCGCGAACGCCTGAAATCCCGCTCCGCCCGCCGCAAACGCGTCCCCCCAATACCCTTCCGCCTCCCCAGCTAAACGGCGCTCCAAATGTCAAGATTCTCGCGTAGCTTCTCCATCCCCAAAAAGAAAGTTGTCATCCCGAGCGAAGCGAGGGATCTGCTTCCATCGCCTTGCGAAGCGAATCGACCCACCCTGGGACATCCCAGTGTCATCGTCCTCTCATAGCGCTTTTCGCGCCGTCATCACCAACGAACGCGTCCGTCATCCTGCTTGCCCTGACGCAAAGAAGGGAGCGCAGCGAAGGATCTGTTTTTTACGATCGGCTATGCCTCAGCGTTGCCCCATCGCCAACCCGTTTTTGGCCGTCATCCAGAGGAGCGCCTTTGGCGACGAAGGATCTCTCTTCGATTTCGACTTCTTGCCCGGACATCAAAGCGCAAACTTCGCCCTCGTCGTAATCCTGCTTGCCCTGACGCAAAGAAGCGAGCGCAGCGAAGGATCTACTTTTTACGCCGAAGGAATTACCCTCGCTCACCAGGAAAATCCCAACGAGCGCGGCCTTTCGTCAGGGCACGGCTTCAGCCGTGCCAAAAAAAACGCCTTCCGTCCAACTTCCTTTCGCGCGCCGTCTGCGCGAGCCTTCATAATCCACATCATGCTCCATCCGCCGTCACGCCTGCCGCCCGGGCCGCCCTCCCCACCAGTTCCACGATTCGAAAATTTCCGCTATAGTTTCGTCTCTCAGCGTTCGCAAGAAAGGAACCCATGCCCTCAGTCGCGTCACTATTTTTTTGCGTTACTCTATCTCTACTCATGACCCTAACTCCCGCCCAGCAATCCACGCCGCCGTCCTCCGACGCCGCCCAAAAATTCGCCGCGCTCAGCGACCAGTTCATGAAAGATTCGCTCGCTCTCTCGCCCGTCAGCGCCTCTGCTGCCGGCTATCACACCCACCTCGATCCTAAAACCGGCCAGAAAATCGAACTCGACGCCCTGCTCGACGATCTGAGCCTCGAATCCATCGCCCAACAACGCGCCTTTTACGCCGCCTGGCGCGACCGCTTCCACACCGAAACTCCCGTTTCCTCCCTCGATCCCGAAGACGCCGCCGACTGGCAACTCATCGACGATCAAATCGGCTTGAACCTACTCGAATTCGACAAAATTCAAAATTACCGCCACAACCCTACCGTCGTCGTCGAACTCATCGGCAACGCTCTCTTCCTCCCGCTCACCCAAACCTACGCGCCGCATGATGTCCGCGTCTCGCAGATCCTCGATCGCATCGGGCAAATTCCGCGCCTGCTGGAACAAGCGAAACCCTACCTCGCCGATAGCGACCCTGTCTGGATTAACACCGCCGTCCAGGAAAATCAGGGCAACGTCGACCTCATCCTCAACAATGTCGCCGCCGAAATTGCCGCTGGTTCGCAGCTGCAAACGAAATTCGATCAGGTCGCTCCCGCGGCTGTCGCCGCTCTGCATGATTTTTCCACCTGGCTGCTGCTCGATTTCGCCAAGCGCCCCTCCAAAGGCTCTTGGCGCCTTGGCGAACCGCTCTACGACGAAAAATTCCGCCTGGTGATGGAAACTCCGGTCACCCCCCAGCAAGTCCTCGCCGACGCCGAACAGGAAATGGCCGCCGTCCGCGCCGAGATGCTCGATCTCGCTGTCCCCATGCACACCCAAATGTATCCGGCGCACCCCGATCACGCCGAGCTCCCCGTGCACCAACGCCAGAACCTGATCGTCTCTGAAGTCCTCGCCAAAATTTCTGACGATCACACCACTCGTGAGCAACTGCAGAAAACCATCGAGTCGCAGCTCGCCAACATTACCCAATCCATCCGTGACAAAAAAATCGTCAGCCTCAGCGGCCGCGACAATCTGAAAGTCATCGCCACACCCGGCTTCCTCCGCGGAATTTATTCCGTCGCCGGATTTCACAGCGCGCCTCCGCTCGAACCGCAGGCCGAAGCCGAATATTGGGTCACACCCATCGACCCCAAAGCCCCCGCGGCCAGCGTCGAATCCAAACTCCGCGAGTACAACAACTACACGCTCCAATGGCTCAGCATCCATGAAGCCCTGCCCGGCCATTACATTCAGTTCGAGCACCTCAACAATATCCAACCCGAACGCCGCCGCCTCTTGCGTTCGCTCTACGCCAATGGCGCCTACGTTGAAGGTTGGGCCGAATACATTGCCCAGGTCATGATGGACGAGGGCTTCCTCAACCACGATCCGCGCTTCCGCATGGTCATGCGCAAAATTCGCCTGCGCGTCATTTCCAATGCCATCCTCGACATCAAAATGCACACCATGGGCATGACCGACGCCCAAGCAATGGAATTGATGACCCAGGATGCGTTCCAAACCCAGGCCGAAGCGGAAGGAAAATTGCAGCGCGTAAAACTAAGCTCGACCCAACTCCCCACGTATTACGTCGGCCTGCGCGAGTGGTTAGCCTTCAGGAAAAAATATCAAACCGCAGCCGGCGCCAATTTCGACCTGCTCAAATTCCACGACCGCGTCCTCGACGAAGGCCCCCTGCCGGTTCCCATCGTCGAAAAATTAGTAATGCCCACCGCCACCCAATAGCCGCAGAGTCGGGCGTCCGCCGAATCGCCGGCCGTTCCGCCGAAAACCTTGGAGTGCGGCGGCTCCCTGCACTGAGGAACGAAGCGTGCCGCCGCCTGCGCCCGTTTCGGTTTACATTGTCATCCCGACAGAGGGCCGGTCTTTGGCCCGACGAGGGACCTCTCTTCGATGTCAGCGTCGCCTCGACTTGCAGTTGTGTTTCGCTTTTGGGTTCGCCGTCATCCTGAGGAGCGCAGCGACGAAGGATCTCATCCATGCTCCCACGCCAAAATCACCGCGACGATCACCCTACTCTCGCCGCATCACGCATCATCCGTAAAATCCCCGCCCCAACTAAAACGAAAATCCCGCCTGCAAATAAATCTGCCGGTTCGCCGCTCCCGATGAATATGGCCCGCCCGCCAGCCCATTCGACACCCCAAAGAATCTCGAAAACGTTGCCTGCGGCGAATCCGGAGTCGGCGGACTCAACACCGCGCTCGGCGTCCCCAAATTCACATTGTTAAAAACGTTCCGCGCATTCACGCTCAGCGTAATGCTGTATCGTTTCGACGACCCCGAACCTCCGCCGCCCGGCCCGCCACCACCACCAAACGGATTCCGCCCGCCGCCACCGCCGCGGCCACCACCGCCACCATAACCGCCGGGGCCGCCGCCTTGTCCACCGCCGCCAGCTCCGCTTTGTCCTTTATTCTCCGGGCCAAATCCAAAAGTCTTCGCCAGTCGCACGTTCAGCACAAATCTTCCCGGCCCGGTCAACGAATTGATCGGCACCAGTTTCTCGCCCGGCTGCGGCACCGTATCGAATATTCCAAATCCCGGCACTTCCACATCATTCGGTGAAGTCACGCTGGTCGCAAATGCCGGCCGCTGGTTGAATTGCGAGCTGCCAATCAAATCCTGGCTTAACGTGATGTTGTACGGCGACCCGGAACTCGCGATCATGAACGGGCTGAACCGCAATCCCCACGGCAGCCCCACCGATCCCCCCAAAAAGAACCGGTTGCGAATATCAAACGCCGCCCGCCCGTAATCCTGTTCAAGGTTGAAGGGGTTGGAAGAAAAGCCGGTCGTCCCGGTCGTGTCGCTGTTCACATAATTCAAAACGTAATACGCGAAGAGCGTAACTTTCGACCCCGCCTGGATCCGGCTCTGCACGAACAACTGGTTCTGCCGGAATTTCGCATTCGATTGGTACTGATAAATATTTTCAAACGGTATCGGCCGCGTCGCCGCTGCCGGATTCAAGTAATACGGAAAAAAATCCTGAGTATTCGTGGGTGCGTTGATGTTGTTGGTATAGAACTGGTCGTTGCCGGTCGAATTCAAATACGACACCGAAAGATTCGCCACCTTGGTCAGTTGCCGCTCCAAACTCACCGCCGTCTGTATCGTGTACGGCGCATGTAGATTCGGATTCCGCTCGTAGGTCGTCAACAAAGTCGTCGGATTCGGCGTCAGCAGCGGCGGCGTGGTGGCGTTGGGATCGAAAAATGCCGGATTCGGAACGATAAACTCGGCCAGGTTCGCGCCGCTCAACCGATTCTGCTGCAACACCGACTCATCGTCGAACCGGTCATAGAAAATTCCAAACCCGGCCCGCAGCACGGTCTTAGGCGCCGTCTTCCCGCCGCCAATGCCCCAAGCCAGGCCCAGCCGCGGCGCCCAGTCCGCGTGATTGCTGATGTTATTCTGTGATTCGAACCGCACGCCGTAGCTCAACGTAATGTTCGACCGCACCCGCCAATCGTCTTCCACATATAACCCAACGTCCACCTGCGATGCGTTCGCCAACGGGTTCGGCGTGATCGTCGAATTCGCGGAATTCGCCGTAATACTGAACTGGCTCGCCGCCGGCAAGATCGCCGGATTGGTTAGCGACATCAGTGACTGTTGGTAGGCCTGAATCGTCGGGAACTGGTAGCTGCCGTTGAAACCGCCGGTCGAATTGTTGTCATCCGTCACCCCCCGCAGCCGCGCTCCAAACTTCAGAAAATGATTGGTGAACTGAACCGACGTGTAATTCTGAAACTCATAATGATTCGTCGTGTCCAGCGTCAGCCCGCCGCTGTATCCCCCGCCCGTAAACGAAATCGGCACGCTCACCGATGGCAGCGTGCTCAACGGATCCTGATCCGTTGTTTCCCGTAGGAACTGAAACCGCGTTTCGTTCACCACTTTGGTTCCGAAAATCTGCGTATCCCCGATCTGCACCGTCTGCTCCGTCGACAGGATGTTGAATCCCGCCTCCGGCAGCACAAATCCTCCCACTCCGTCGTTGTCCTGCTTGTCCCGATAATATTGATACCGCACCGTCAAGGTGTTGGTCTTCGACAGCGCGTAATCCAATCGCGGCCCGATGTTGTCTCGCGTTCGTGGATTCGGCACCGCCGCGCTGAACGGCACGATCGCATTGCTGGCGTTCACGATCTGCGCGTTGACGATGTCCAGGTCGTTGATGTCCCGAACCTCGGCGGTGAAAAAGAACGACGCCTTCTTGCTTAGCGGCCCGCCCAGGTTTCCGGTGTATTGCACCGAGTGGTACGGCGGAAATTCCGATGTCGTCGAATTCTGCGCGTCAAAAAAGGGGTTGCGCGTGTTCAACCCCGACGCGTTCGCATTCACCGAAAACCCGCCGTGCCACTTGTCGGTCCCGGGCTTGGTGAAAATCTCCACCCGCCCGTATCCGACTTTGTCGTATTGCGCCGAAAATGGATTGGAATTGATCCGGATTTCGCGAATCGATGATTTCGGCGGCAGCTGTCCCGCCGTGAACCCATCAATATAAAACTGCCCCCCATTCGGTCCCGCCGAAGGCCCGGCCAGCGCCGTCAAATCCGTCTGCAATTCGTCCGGATCGTCTGGCAGCGCATCCAGCGCCGCTCCATTGATCACGATCGCCCCTGCGTTATTCGTCGGGCTCACATCGACCATGCCCTGCTGATCCGTCACCGTCACCTGCTGTTGCTGTACCTCGATTTGCAGCGCCGCATTCACCAACTGGACTTGTCCCGCCGTAACCTGCACGCCTTCCACCGCGAACGGGCTGAATCCCTTGGCGAAAATTTCCACCTTATATTTTCCCGGCGCCACGCCTTTCAAATCGAACGTCCCCTGCTGCGTGGTCGTCGCGCTTAATACGCTGCCATCTGCGCCGGTCACAATCACCGACGCGCCCGCCACCACCGCGTTCGATGGATCGGTCACGATCCCGTGAATCGCTCCCACGTTTGTCTGGGCGTTCACTCCCCCGCCGGCAATGACCCACAGCGCAAACACTGCGGCCGATCTCAAAAACCAGTACAACCTGGGATTCATTCCGTCTCCTGAAAGATGAAAGGCGATTATGATTTCGCTTCTGCGCTTCGGTGCTGATTTTGAATTTTCGAATATCCCTGAATTCTTGTCTTCTGGGATTGCTCGGGAATTTAAGAATTTGCTACTGCACGCCTCCGCCCAAATCTCCGCCCGGCGCGCCGCCCAATGTCCACGGTGATAAAGTCACCGCCTGCCCCGAAACCCCCGCCGCTGCCGCGAGCATCGGCTCCACTCCTCCCAGCAAGGTAATCGCCGTCACACCGCCCGTGTCTGTGCCCTGCGTCGAAACCACCAGCACCGCGTCACCTTTCTGAAAATCCGTGATCGTCGCCGCCGGCAAACGATTCACCAGTTGCTGAAAATCCGCTCGGCCGCCAGCGCCGCCGCGTTGCATTCCGCCACCCGCACCATTCGCCCAACCAGCGCCATTTCCACTCGCAGCAGAACCACTCCCGCCATTCGCCCCCCCTGGTGTTGCACCGGGAGCCGCGCCCGCTGTCGCGCCCGCTCCATTTCCCGCCCCGCCATTTCCGCCACCCGCCGCGCCACCGGCCGCCGCATCCCCACCGCCGCTGCGGAAACGCATCGCAATGCGCTGCGCCATCTCCGGCGACAATTTTTTCAGCTGCGATTCGTCGCTGATCTTCACCACCATCGCCTTCTTCCCGATCAGATCATTCACGTTCATGGTCTTCGACGCCGCATCCACCGAAGTAATGGTTCCCGCTATATTGCGAAAAGTTCCCGAAACAATTTCCGCCGCCGCAAACTCATCGCCGTCCGCGCTCTTCTCTCCGCGCGCGCGCAATTGATCGCCCGGCTTGATCTGCTCGATCGGCGCCGCCTTCGCATCGTCAAACTTCACCGAATCCGGAGCGTACCGCCGCAGGATCGTCGCCTTGGTCGTATGAATGACCGTCGTTTTTGCCACGCCCGCCACCGCCGGCCCCGCAATCGTAATGGTGCCCGCTGCCGGATCCACCGCCTTCACCAGCCCGCCTACTCCGCTTTTCTGCCAATCGCTCAGGTCTTGTTTTTTCTTGGCGTCCACATCCGTGCGCTTCATCGCCAGAATTCCCAGCGCCGTAATCGATTTCGGATCGTCCGACGCCCGGCTGCGCACAATAATTCGGTCGCCCACCTGCAAATCCGTCACGTGAATCGCCGGCGCCGCTTTCAAATCCTTCTGCCCCGGAGCCACCTGCACCATTCTCGTCGTGTCCGTCACATTCACCGTCACGTCCGTCCCGGCATCCAGCGTCAAGATCAACACATTCCCGTTGATCGCCTTCACCGTCCCCACACTCTGGGTCACAGCCGCCTGCGTTGCGCCCGCAGCCTGACCCGCCGGCGCAGCCTGTCGCGCATTCGCCACTGCCGCGAAGCTCGCCATTACCAGCGAGGTCAGCGCCAACGAAATAAATCGTGCCGCCGCCAAATTCCATTTGTTACCACCACCTATCCCGCGCATTCCGTGCTCCTGTCCCCCAACGAATTTCGGCCTCTTCAGTCTTACACACTTCGCCTTCATCCGAATGTTGCGCTTCATGCGTTTGCCTTTCGCGCACCTAAACTTAGACGTTCCAATGGGGAACATCGGTTTCCCGGCCCCCCCGCCGCCGCACTTCGTCCCGCCACGCCCAAACTGTCATTGACATCCCGTTGCGTCTGTTCTATTTTCCGCGCATACGTTTGTGGGTGGTGTCGTCTGGGGTCCAGGTTTTACCGGCCAGCTTCTATGTCGAATAATTCTTCCCTCATGTGCCTGATCGATCTGGGCAAACTCGCCGCAGGTTTATAGTTCCGCTCCGGGCCTGCCACACTCGCCACATCTGAATTAACAGCTCGTTTGTTCGAGGGGCCAATCGTTTTTTTTTGCGGCACACTTTTTTAGGGTTTGCGCTTCATCGGTCCAAGGAGATCGTGATGAATGGTTCCCGCTTTGAGAGTGAGAATCTGGCGAACTATAGTCCAAGCTTCGAAACTTTCGTCGCGTCTCGTGCGCCCCTCCTCACGCTCTTCCGGTTTCTCGTGTTGCTGCTGACCCTCGCTTTCGCCCTGCAGCCCAGCCGCGCCCAAACCTCGCAGGGCCTGATCAACGGCCAAATCACCGATTCCAGCGGCGCCTTGATCGCCGGTGCTGAAGTCACCATCGATAACATCGGCACCCAGGCGCACCGGGTGCTCCTGACCAATCAAGCCGGAGACTACGTTGCTCCCGGCCTCGACGCCGGCATCTACTCCGTCACGGTGAAAGCGAAAGGCTTCAAAACCGCCATCCGCAATCAAATCCAAATCGAAGTGGGCATCGCGGTTCGCGCCGATTTTGAACTCACCCCCGGCGAAATCACTCAGACCATCGAGGTCAACACCGAAGCCCCGCTCACCGACACCTCCACCAGTACGCTCGAGGGTGTGCTCTCCAACAAAGCCATCAACGAACTCCCCGTCCAGGGCCGCGATTTTCAGAACCTGCTCATGCTTCATCCCGGCGTCCAGCGCACTCCCGGTGGCGGCTTTCAATCCATCACCTCCAACGGCAACCGCCCCGACGACAATAATTTTTACATCGACGGCGCCGACGACATGGACGTCTATTACGGTGAGAGCGTCATGAACGACGCCGGCATCGCCGGAACTCCGGCCAGCATCCTGCCACTCGATTCCATCCAGGAATTCAACACCCAGGAAAGCCCCGAAGCCGACTACGGCGTCAAGCCCGGCGTGGTTATGAACCTCGGCATTAAGTCCGGCACCAACCAAATTCACGGCTCCGCCTACTATTACGACCGCAACAGCGCCGCCGACGCCCGGAACTTTTTCAATCTCGCCGGCTCGCCCGTTTCATCCCTGATCATGCACGAATTCGGCGCTTCCATCGGCGGTCCCATCAAGAAAGATAAATGGTTTTATTTTTTCAACTACGAAGGTCTGCGCGACAAAGTCGGCAATCCCTTCGTGGCCGATAGCCCGGTAACGGTTTCGCTGATTCCCCAGGCGGGAAATTTGCCTTCCGGTTCCGTTCCGGCCGATTTCAGCATCGTTGATGCCCTCGCCGCCTGCGCTCCGGCCTGCAGCCCCTTAAGCACGCATCTCTCCAGCCTGTTCCTGCCCAATCCCGGCTTCACCCAGAATCAAAGCGATCCCGCCGCCATCGATTTCGATTTCAATAACGTCAATCGCAACGACAACATCGTCGCCAAGACCGACTACATCTTGAATTCGCAGAACACCATTACCGGCCGCTTCATCTACTCCAACACCAACGAAATCGAAGAGGACACCGTACCCATCCGCCCGGAGTGGCGCTCGACCACCAAGCCCATCACCCAGGTGCTCGGCGTCGATTGGACCTGGACTCCCAACTCTCGCTGGGTCAATCAACTCCGCTTCAGTTACAACTACTTTTACGAAGCGATCTTGCCGCTCGATCACGACGTCAATCCCGATACCGGTTACGGCATCGACACCGGTGTGACCGACCCGCGTCTCTTCGGCTTTCCGCGCATCGGCCTGGGCTCCGGTTTCTCCTGCTGCTACATGGGCGGCAATTCCGGCTGGCCTCTCGAAACCCTTCCCAGCCGCACCGAAAATATTTCCGATACCGCTTCTTTCACCAGCGGAAAACATACCCTGCGCTTCGGCGGCGATTACCGCTACGGCACCGTCAACTATTTCCGCGCTACCGAAGGTCGTGGCCGCGTCGATTTCGATTCGCTCGAGGATTTCGCCGCCGGCAACGTGGAAAAATGGGAAAAGCTTTATGGCGACCCGACCCGCGACGTCAGCCTCAAATCGGTTGGCTTCTTTATTCAGGATGGCTACCGCATCAAGCCCCGCCTCACCATCAATATGGGCTTGCGCTATGACATTACTTCTCCAATCGAAGACTCCCGGGACCTGCTCGCCAATTTCTTCCCCACCGGTCCACATCCCGGAATCATTCAGGTCGGCAAAGGGATCAGCACGCCCTACGCCGCCAGCTACAACAACGTTTCTCCACGGCTCGGTTTTGCCTGGGATATTTTCGGCACCGGCAAAACCGTACTCCGCGCCGGCGGCGGACTTATTTTCGAACAGCCCTCCATCCGCACCTTCATGTTTAGCGGCGGCGGTCTGAATCTGAATCCCACCACGTCCGCGCTCGGTGTCACTCCCGGAACCGGCAACATCACCAACTTCCTTAATTTTTCCGAAGACCCGACCTTGATCAATTGGCCCAGCGTGGCCAATCCGAATCCCGGCGCCGTGTTCCCCAGCGAAGTCGGCCCCGGCAGCGGGTGCAGCTTGGGCAATCCCTGCTTTATTTTTGGAACCACGCCACATCTCTCCATGCCTTACGTCGCGAATTGGAACGTCAATGTCCAGCAAGCGCTGTCGCCCAACACCACTCTCCAGGTCGCCTATGTCGCCAACCGCGGCATAAATCTTTACGGCAATATCGACCAGAATCAGCCCGAGCCCGCCATCAGCGTCCCCTGCATCAACGCCACCGGCGGATTCTTCGATGGCGATTTCTCCGGTTGCGAACAATCCGCGCGGCCTTACACGCTCAATTGCCCTGCTTCGAGTGGCGGCATCGGCCGCGGCGGCCCGTGCTTCCCGTATCTCGGCCAGGTCGACATACTCAACAATGCCGCGAGTTCCATGTATAACTCGCTGCAGGTCACCCTCACCAAACGCTTTTCCCACGGCCTCTACTTGCTCGCCGGCTACACCTACGCGCACGCCATCGACACCGCTACCAACAACATCGCGCCGTTCCCCCAGAACAGCCTCAATTTCGGAGACGAACGCGGCAACAGCGATTTCGATATCCGCCATCGTTTCACCCTTTCGTTGACCTATCAGCTTCCTTCCCGCGAATCAAAATTGCAGATGCTGAAAGGCTGGCAGGTCAACAGCATCCTCACCCTGCAGAGCGGCGAACCCTTCAGCCTCATCGATTTTGAAGATGACAACAGCGCCACCGGCATCTTCGAAGATCGTTGGGATATTTCCGGCAGCCCGAAAAATATTCACTGGTCCGCCACCACCTCCATCCCCTACGTCAATGATTTCACCACTGACGCGAGTGGCAACGTGAATGGCGGCAATCCCGATTGCATCGCCGCGGCCCAGAAAGCCGGCGGCCAGGGCGCGGTAAACATGCTCCCCAATGACGGCTGCTACATGCAGAACGGCACCATCCTCACCGCTCCGGCCTTCGGCAGTTTCGGCAATAACGGCCGCAATGCTTTTAGCGGTCCCACTTTCAAGAACTGGGATTTTTCAGTCTCCAAGGTTTGGACTCTCCACGAGCGCCTCCAATTCCAGTTGCGCGCGGAATTCTTCAACGTCCTGAACCATCCCAATTTCGACGTCTTCACCATGAACAACGACCTGTTCAGCCCCAGCAACGTCGGCACCGTAATCGCCACTCCCGACGTCGCCGCCTCCAACCCAGTAATCGGTTCCGGCGGCTCACGCCACATCCAACTCGGCGCCAAATTCACTTGGTAGGAGAAGGATTAGGTCAGCCGGAAGTGCCAAGGAAAGGATTACAGCGAAGAACTGCGGTAAGCGGAAGGGTAACGAGAAAACTGCAACTCGACCGAAAGGAGACGGAAAGGAAAAACCCAGCTCGTCATTCTGAGCGCAGCGAAGAATCTCACCCTCGATCCCCGACGCATCCCACAAATCGCCGCCGCAAATTTTTGCATCTGCCACGCGCTGACCCAGCAACATTTGTTGCAGCCCCAGAAAATCGCGCTTCCCGTTACAGCGCCCGAAACTTGGTGTAAACTATGTCCTGACTCGGTGGTGAGCGTAGCTCAGCTGGTAGAGCATCGGTCTGTGGCACCGAGGGTCGCGGGTTCAAACCCCGTCGCTCACCCCAATTCCCCTCATCCACTTACAATAGTTCTTGCTGCGTCCGGTTGGCGACGTTCGCCTATTGAGTGCGAAGCTTCCGGCCGAGGCCGGGCCGATGAACGCTGCAGTGTCGATTCTGAAGAGAATGCCGACGCGGACATCGTCTCCTGATGGTTTGCGAGAAGAGCCTAATCTGGGGGCGTCCTGTTTTTTTTCGACAACGCCATCCTAAATACGACGGCGCCAAACAAGCAATAAATCGCAAAGTTGATGAGAGCTGCAATCGTTATCGAAAAAGCGTGCACATTGGCGCTGGCGATCATCGATCCAACAAGCCCCGGCATGATGAGAATCACCGCCGTCTTTTGCAATGCGGCGATGACGGCATTTGCTGAGAGGATTGAAATGGTGCTTATCGACAACGTGAGAATCCCGGGAACAATTCCGAGGAGCGCGCCGAAATAGAACACACCATACCTCGATTTCGTAATGCTTTGGGTAGTGTTGATTTTTTTCATATCACGTGCAGCAGGTCGAACTCACACTCGAAAGTTAGTTGAGATAATTGTCGCGCTGCATCGTGCGTTTGCCCGCATGTCATCCTCTGAACGCCAAGCCTCCGCGAAGAAATGTCAGGCTGAAGTATAGTGCGACCCCGGTTCGTCCTAGCTCGAATTCATCATCAATCCTTGCTCTGTTGCTCCCTTAGGCTCGCCGGGAAAAACAAACATTGACGCTCCCGCATGCCCATGTGAAAGTTGGATTCCCTTCCGTTTGTGGTTCGTTAGTCGCCTCGGTCGTCCTCTCGGATCGAATCGAATTTCGGTATTGCCTTGCACCAGAACCATCGCCTGTTGCACCGGAGGCTTCGTCTTAACGCAATTGCGCGGCACCCGATCGACGCTCGTCTTTATCACCGTGAAACGTGCTGTGACACGTTCCGTGAGATGTGCCCTGCGACGCAACGCGAATGACGCCATCCATGAAATCCAAGCGCATAATCCTCACCCTCGGCGTTCCGTTCAGCCTCCTTGTGCTGATTCTAATGGCCATTGGTTGGCTGGCGCTTCAACGCATGGAGCATGAGAATCGGGTAGCCGACTCCATTTTCAACACCCAGTGGGAGCAGCAACAGCTTGCCGAACAAGCGGTCAGGTATTCGAGTTTGAACAACCGCATCGCTATGGAGGTTTTCCTGCTGGACGATCCCGAGGAAATCAAAACGCGGATTATCCAGCGGGAGCAGAACACCGTAACAATCTCCGCGCTGCTGGCCCAAATCGAGAAATTAGGACTCGACCCCGGAGAGGAACAGGAATTGTTCCAACGGATCGTCTCCACCAGAGCTCCTTTTCTGGCCAGCTATCAAAATGCCGTGGATCTTGATTTCAACGAGCATCGCGCGAAAGATGCGAAAACTCTCATCGCGCACGACACCTTGCCGAAGCTCGTCACCTATCACGACGCCTGGCTCGCCTTCACTGACTTGCAGGTTCGCCAGGTGGTGGACGCCATCGCCCTCCGGCACGCCAATTACTCCCGCACCAGACGGCTTTTCGTCTTCCAGGTGGCCCTCGCCACCTTCTTTGCTGCGGCCCTTGCTGTTTTTGCCACCAGAAAAATGACCACCGAGATTGAACTCCGCGAGTTCGCCGAAGACGAACTCAAGAATGTCAATTCCGGCCTCGAGCAAAGAGTCCTCCAGCGCACTCTGGCACTCGAAAATTTAACTCGTGACTTGCGCGTGGAGGTACTCGAACGAAAGTTAGCCGAGGAGGAATACAAAAAAGCCAGAGATTCGGCCGAGGCCGCCAGCCGGGTCAAAAGTCAGTTTCTGGCCAACATGAGTCACGAGATTCGGACCCCGATGAATGGAATCATGGGCCTGACCAATCTCCTCTTGGAAACCAGCCTCGATCAGGACCAGCGCGAGCAATTGAACTTGGTAAAGTTCTCCGCCGAATCCCTGCAAACCGTGATCAACGACATCTTGGATTTGTCTAAGATCGAATCCGGCAAGCTGGAAATCGACCCCATCGATTTCAATCTGCGCGACAGCCTGGGTGACACGCTACGCACGCTCGGCGTGCGCGCGCTCGAAAAAGGACTGGAATTGTCTATTGATATTCCCGTCGGCGTTCCCGACGCGCTCGTCGGCGATCCCGGTCGCATTCGGCAAATCATCGTTAACCTCGTCGGCAACGCCATCAAATTCACCCACCGGGGAGAAGTGATCGTGCGGGTCGAAATGGAGTCAAAGGCCGCAGACAGCGCGGTGCTTCATTTCATTGTGTCGGACACCGGTATTGGAATCCCCGCCGACAAGCAAGCGCTCATCTTCGAGCCATTTTCGCAGGCCGATGGATCGATGACCCGCGAATATGGCGGAACCGGACTGGGCCTGAGCATTTCTTCGCGGCTGGTGGAACTCATGGGCGGAAGGATTTGGGTCGAAAGTGAAGTGGACCAGGGTAGCCGGTTTCACTTTACGGTTCGTCTGGCGATTCAGCAGGCTCCTGCAAAATCGCTCTTGCGCGTGTCGCCCAATTCACTGAAAGACGTCCGCGTGCTGGTCGCGGTCGACAACCTGGCCAATCGCCAAGTCCTGGTCAACATGCTTTCCAGTTGGCAGATGCAGCCCATCGCCGTTGAAGACGGCGCTCACGCCTTGGCCGCGCTGGAAGCCGGAAAAGTTCAATCGAAATTTCAACTCCTGATCCTCGACGCCCAAATGCCGGACATGGATGGATTTCGCTTGGCCCAGGAAATTGCGGCAGATCCGGAGTATCGCGCCGCCGTTGTCTTGATGCTCACTTCCGCCGGTATTCGCGGCGACGCCGCTCGTTGCCGCGACCTGGGAATCGCCGCGTATCTCACCCAGCCCCTCAAACAATCCGATCTCTACGAAGCCATCCTCATCGCCATGGGAAACACTCCAAGCGAAAACACTCCTCGCAGTTTGATCACCCGCCATTCAGTCCGCGAGAATCAACGAGCCCTCACACCATCGTAACCAACGCCACACTGTTGCATTCGAATCCGCCGTGCTCTTTCCCGATTCACAACCTATCCGTACCCCAGGCCACCTTTTGTTCGCTGTACTAAAACTGTACCCTTACCAGCTTGTACGCTTTTTCCCTCTGCAGTATTGTCTCGCTCACCAAGTAGCCTTGGATGTTCCGCACCAACGAAAATAAATATTAGCAACACCATTCCGCGAGTTATCTACCCCGCCATTTAACTCCAAGAGTCCCAAGCAGGGAGTGCGTCCGCCCGGTCGGTATAGGCCCGAATCCGCCGCTAGCAACAAGGAGGAACGAATGTATTCCGGAAAGCGATTTAGATTTCCGTTCGCGCTCTCACTCGCGCTCTCACTCTCTTCTCTCTCGATCGCGCCAATCGCCCACGCCCAGCGCCACGACAACCCCGATCCCACCGACGTCACTACCAGCAACAGCGGCTCGACTGCCCGCGATCCCGGCGTGCGCGCTGGCAGCGTGAATGCCGGCCAACCGCTGTCGACACTTTCGCCTTCGCAGCTCCAGTTTTTCCAGGACGGCCTCAACCGCTTCACGCAAATTGACTCGGTCAGCGGCGCCGCGCCCGGCGAGCCGGGTAAAGGCCTCGGTCCCGGATTCAATTCCAACAGTTGTGCCAGCTGTCACGCCCAGCCCACTGTCGGTGGCACCAGCCCCAGCGCCACCGCCTATCCTTTCGTCGGCCAGAATCCGCAAACCACCGTTGGCTATGATTACGGCGCCTCGAATCAAGTTCCCTTTTTCATCACCGCCGATGGACCGGTGCGCGAAGCTCGCTTCCCCTACGCCGTTAATACCAATGGCTCGGTCAACACGCAGGTCGCCGACGGCGGCGTGCACGACGTTTTCTCCATTGCTGGCCGCGGCGACGCCACCGGCTGCACCATGCCTCAGCCCAACTTCGCCCAGATGCAGCGCCAGAACAATTTGATCTTCCGCATCCCCACGCCCACCTTCGGCGCGGGTTTGATCGAAAATATCGCCGACGCCACCATCCTCGCGAACATGGCTGCCAACGCCTCGGCCAAATCGGCACTGGGTATTTCCGGTCATCCCAACTACAGCGGCAACGACGGCTCCATCACCCGTTTCGGCTGGAAATCTCAAAATAAATCTCTCGAGATTTTCGCCGGCGAAGCCTACAACGTCGAAATGGGCGTCACCAACGAACTCTTTCAGACCAAACGAGCCAATCCCCCGGCCGCCTGTCTCTACAATGCTCTGCCCGAGGATCAAACCAATTTCGACAGCTCCGGGGCCGCCGTAACCAGCGACACCGTGGCCTTCGCCATGTTCTCGCGCTTCCTCGCGCCGCCCGCTCCCTCGGCCCAGGGTATTTCGAACAATCCGTCCACCCATTCCATTCAGAATGGCCAGGCCATGTTCAGCGCCATCGGCTGCACCATGTGCCACACGCCCTCACTCCAAACCGCGGGATCCACCTTCACTGCCGCGCTCAGCAATCAGCCCGCGAATCTCTACTCCGACTTGCTCGTGCATCACATGGGTTCCGGTCTCGCGGACAATATCTCCCAGGGTGCTGCGGCTGGTGACGAATTCCGTACCGCCCCGCTGTGGGGCGTCGGCCAGCGCGTTTTCTTCCTGCACGACGGCCGCTCCGGGCCCAACAACGGCGGCCTGGTTCACGCCATCCAGCAGCACCAGAGCCAGGGCTCCGAAGCCAATCGCGTCATCAGCCTCTACAACCGTCTCTCGCCGCAAGCGCAGCAGGACCTCCTGAATTTCCTGCGCTCGCTGTGATCGGCTGAAGTGGAGCGAACCAGAAAGAAGTAGAAACGTGAAGAAGAAGTAGCAGCAGTCGTAACATCATCGCAAAAAGCTGTATCCAACCGCGTGAGGGCGAGATTCCAATCCTCGCCCTCGCGCTAAAATGCAGCAAGGAATACAATTTCGTCAGGGCACGCCTTTAGCCGTGCCGGCCGCTGTCTGGACTGGAGTGTAGAAATAATCGAGAGGAGGCGCTTCGAATGTCACGTCCAAACGCAACATTCGCTCGGCCCAATACCAAACCAACCATCATCCCCAGCGCAGCGAGAGATCTGCTTTGCACCATCCCCAGGGCAACCCGAAGCGCAATCGCGTCTAGAACACCAAGGCCTTTGCGTCTTCAGGCGGAGCCACTCAAACAAACCCCCGCGAAAACCCAAGCGCAATAGGCGCAACAGAAATTGAGTCCGGCAATCCGCGCCCGTAATCGCGTTTCGTCAGGGCACGGCTTCAGCCGTGCCATAAAAATACCGTTCGTCGCCTTTCCGCTTGCGCGCCCTCTGCGCAAGCCTTCGTCAACTCAACCACGAACCATCCGCGATCGCGCCTAGCGCTTCAGCCAACGACGAAATTCCTCAATCCGCCGCGCCGCGCACCGGCGCTTCCCGCCGCCGCTCGTGCAACACCATCTGAATCCCACCCCGCGGCCGTAACGTCACCGACGGCAACAATTTCACCTTCCGATGCGGCACCAGCGTCATCCGAAACCGCTGCGCCATCGTCGCCAGCAGCAGAATCGCCTCCATCATCGCGAATCCCGCTCCCACACAAACTCGCGGCCCGCCGCCAAACGGAAAATACGCAAACCGCGGCAACGGATTCCGCCGCATATTTTCCGCGCTCCATCGTTCCGGATCGAATTTCTCCGGGTCCGGAAAAAATCGCGGATCGCGCTGCGTGATCCACTGCAGAAGCGCGATATTCGTCCCCGCCGGGATTTGATACCCGCCCAGCTCGAATTTCTTCACCGCCTGCCGCCCCACCGCCCACGCCGGCGGGTACAATCGCATCGCTTCCTTCACGACCATCTCGGTGTACGTCAACCGCGCCACGTCCGCGGCGGTCGGCGTATTCCCCCGCAGCACCGCCTCAATCTCCTCGAACAGCCGCTCTTCGATCGCCGGATGCTGCGCCAGCAGATACCAGCTCCACGACAAAGCATTCGCCGTCGTCTCGTGCCCGGCTAGAAAAAGCGTCATCACCTCGTCCCGCAATTGCTTGTCGCTCATCGTGCTGCCTTCGGCGTCCTGCGACAGCAGCAGCATCTCCAGCAGGTCCTTCGACGGTTCGCGCGTTTTCCGCCGCTCGTGAATGATCGTGTAAATAATTTTGTCCAGCTGCTTCACCGAGCGCCTGAATCTCAGCGTGCTCGGGAGTGGCAATTTTTCGGGCAGCAAAAACGCCAGCCCGGCCATGCCTTCGAACTGACTCAGCAGCACCCCCAGCGCCTGCTCCACCCCGCTCGCATGCTTCGATACGTCCGAACCAAACAGCGACTGCGCTACAATATCCAAAGTCACCGCCATCATTTGCTGATGAAGGTCTCGCGTCTCGCCCCCGCGCCAGCCATCCAGCATCCGCGTCGTCGCCAGCACCATCACATCCGCATATCGGTCGGTGTTTTCGTGGCGGAATGTCGGCTGCACCAGCTTTCTTTGCTTCTGCCACGACGCGCCCTCATTCGTCAGCAGCCCATTTCCCATCACCGATTTCAGCGCGCGATAATCCCGCGACTTCACGAAATTTCCGGGATTCTTTACCAGCACGTATTCGATTTCGTTCGGGTGGGTCAGCAGCACGATCGGCGTGTTGAAAAATCGCAGGTAGACGATGTCCCCGTACTCGCGCGCGCAACGCGTCAGGAATTTCATCGAGTTGCGCCCCAGATCCACCGCGCTGCCCAGCAACATATTTCCACGCGGACCCGGCGGCAGATTGCCTTTCGCGTCGCGCGGTCCCTTCTTCATCGGGTCCTGATCTTGAGCATCAGCGCGCCATTCTCCCTATTCTTTTCGGCAGGATTCTTTTCAACAGTAACGTCCGCGCAGCTATCCACCAGCCAGTCCGCGCCCGCCGCCCGCAACGTCGCTTCCGATTCGGTAGGCCCGCGCACTCCGATCACCCGCGCTCCCGCCGCTTTTCCGGCCGTCACTCCCGCTCCGGCATCTTCCACCACCACGCACTCGTGCGCTGCGAACCCTAAAAGCGCCGCACCCTTAATATAAGGTTCCGGATCGGGCTTGCCGCGTTGGATGTCACTCGCCGTAATCAGGTTTCTCGGCGTCGGCAGTCCCGCCGCTCGAATTCGGGTCGTCGCCAGTTCGTAGGTCCCGGAAGTCACAATCGCCCAGCGCTCCGCCGGAATCGACGCCAGCAGTTGCATCACCCCAGGCATCGGCACAATGCCCTCAATGTCCGCGATTTCCTGGCGCACCAGCTCTTCGTGTTCCGCCATCACCAGCTCTTCCGGAAGATATTCCCGCAGCGTCGTGTGGCTCGGCCGCCCGTGCGCCTTGCGGATCACTTCGTCCGCATTAAATCCATGCCGCGCCGCCCACAAATTCCACACCCGGTCCACCGCCGGGTTCGAATCGATCAGCACTCCATCCAAATCAAACAACACGCCCCAGCATTCCACACCAATCATGTCTGGATGATAACAGCCTTCGTTTCCAACTCTGCCGCGATGTAGCCGCGCCAGCTTCGACGGCCGTACGATCGAACAGAGAGAATCCAGAAAAAATGCCGGGCTGGAGAAAAAATCTCCAGTCCGGCGCGGCACCGCAACCTCGCCCAAATTTCCCCCCGCGTCGCTTTGTGGGTCACGGCTTTACCCGTGACAAATTCCTCCCGCCGCAAACAGGAGCTTTAGCCCCTGAAGCTCCCGCAAAAGTACAAATCGAATTCGCGCCGATCTCCGCCGGTGGTTTCCGTTCCTGCTCGGCTCAAATCGATCCTTGCCCTTACCCGTCGTTGCCATCATTCTGAGCGTAGCGAAGAACCTGCTGTTCGCGACCCCGCCGGCTGCCGTGATATCCGCCCGCACCAGCGCCACAACCGTTCCTTCTCCGCTCGTCGCAAAACAAGCAAATCCGCCGCACCACGGAGAATCCAGCGCCGGAGGCGCGGCATAAGTTAGCCCGGGCCGTAAAGCCCCGGAAAAAAAATCCGGCGCGCAGCGCCGCACCTTAACGTCGCGCGAATCGCGTCGCCTCCCAGACGCCGTTCGCGCCCGCCGTCGCCCTCACCCAACTCCTCACCAAAATAAAAAAGCCGAGCCGGAGAGTTTCCCTCTCCGGCCCGGCTAGCACTACTTTCCTGCGTTACGCTACCTTACTGATCGTTCTTCGCGCCCTTGTATCCCGCCTTTTGCGCATCAGCTTCCGACATATATTTCCCGGCCTTGGTTTTCCCGTAATAACGGGTCCCTTCCTTGTGGTAGACCCCGGAATCCGTGTTGACCCAGACCATTCCGCTGCCCGCCGGAGGAGGAGTCGTCGTTCCCGCCGAAGTCTTTGCTGGCGTCGACTTGGCCGGCTTCGCCGCGGCAGGCGCTGCCGCTGGTGCCGCCGCCGGAGCCGCTGCCGAACTGGCCGCTGGTTTTGCCGCAGGCGCTGCCGACGACGAAGCCGCAGGAGTAGCCGCCGGTGCAGCAGATGATCCCGGCGCAGCCGCGTCAGTCGTAGACTTCTTCGCTCGCGTTTTCTTCGTCGTTGCCGCCGAATCACCAGCCCCCGCCGCAATCGAGTCCGACTTAGCCGTCGTCGAATCAGCATCCGCCGCAGCTTTCTTCGACCGTGTTTTCTTGGTGGTTGCTGCCGAATCGCCCGCGGCATCCGACTTCGCTGCCGTCGAATCCGCATCTGCTGCCGCTTTCTTCGTTTTCTTCGCGGTTGTCGTTGTCGCGCTCGACGCATCACTGCCCGCATCCGCGGCAGCCTTCTTCGTCTTCTTGGCCGTCGTCGTGGTGGCGCTCGACGCGTCACTGCCCGCATCCGCCGCCGCTTTCTTCGTCTTCTTCGCGGTTGTCGTAGTCGCGCTCGAAGCATCACTGCTCGCATCTGCCGCGGCCTTCTTCGTCTTCTTCTTGGTCGTCTTGGCCGCGCTGTCTGCGGTCGAATCGCTCGACGTATCCTGCGCTCGCACCTGCGTCGTGAACAGGAACAAACCAAGCAGCGCCGTCACCGCCAGCAGCAAACCTCTCATACCCCGAATCTTGTTCATGTCGACTCCTCCCTGTAGGAAATCGTTGCGTCTCAGAATTTCGTGCGTCTGGGGCCCTGGGACTGGATATTCACTTCGATTTGGATCACTTCCGGTCGTCGCCGCTCGATTCGTCTCGGCATGGGGCGAGACGCAGCTAGCCTCAGATCGACTGCCCGTAGAGTTGTCGCGAGTCAGAACTGCCGCAATCCTGCGCGGATTGTACTGCGGTATTTACGCTGATTCAACGTCGATTCATTCGTATTCTTACCCAAACGCGGCGAACGCCCCGCGCTACTGCCGTCCTCAGATCAACTCCGTTCCGGCGGTCCGCCAACCACCAGCGTTCGTCTAGTCCGACGAACTAAGTGCCTTGGTTGCTACTGCCAACTGTGCGACACTTAGCGCCATCGCAGCGCCAGTCGCCCGCAGGAGTCCCGCGTGGGTTCCACAATTTCCTCCCTCATCGGAGCAGCCGAGAGCGGCGACAGCGCCGCCGCCGATGCACTCTTCACCGCCCTTTACGCCGAGTTGCACCGGCTGGCCAAACGTGAGCTGGCGCGTTGGGGCACTCCCGCCAGCCTGAGCGTTACCACTCTGCTGCATGAGGCCTATCTCGACATCGCCGCGCGCGAAGGCAAGTCCTTTCCCGATCAGGCGCGCTTCATGGGCTACGCCGCGCGCGTCATGCGCGGCCTCATCATCGATCATGCCCGGAACCGCAACGCCATCAAACGCGGGCGCGAATTTCAAATCACCTCGCTCAAGACCGACTTCGCCGAAAATTCCGTCGACGCCAAAGAACTCTCGACCATCAGTGATGCCCTCGATCAACTAGCCAAAGTCGAACCAGAACTTGCTGAACTCGTCGACTTGAAATTCTTCTGCGGACTCTCCTTTGCGGAGATCGCCTCCCTGCGCAATCTGTCCGAACGCACCGTGCAGCGGAGTTGGGAAAAAGCGCGCATTTACCTCCACATGACCATTCGCGCGGATTTGCCGTTGTGAGCCATCCATGCCCCGATCCACACCCCAGCCATGTCTAAGTTGACGCCCGAGCAGTGGCTGGCCCTCAGCCCCCGGCTCGAGCAAGCGCTCGAAATGACCGACGAACAGCGCTCCGATTGGTTCTCCACCTTGCGAAACCAAGACCCGATTCTGGCGCGCCAGCTCGAACAACTTTTACAGGAACACCGCGAACTTTCCGACGAAGGCTTTCTCGAGTCGTCCCCTGTTGAATTGCCAGACTCTCCAGGCCTGATCGGTCAAACATTCGGCGTCTACACACTCATTTCAGAAATCGGTCACGGCGGAATGGGTACCGTCTGGCTGGCGGAAAGAAGCGATGGCCGATTCGAGCGTCGCGTAGCGGTAAAAGTTTTGAACATCGCGCTGATGGGGAAAGGCGGTGAAGAACGCTTCAAGCGCGAAGGCCGCATTCTCGGCCGGCTCACCCATCCCCACATCGCGGAACTCATCGACGCCGGTGTCTCCCCCGCCGGCCAGCCGTTTCTCGTTCTCGAGTACGTCGAAGGCGATCACCTCGACCGCTACTGTGATCGACACCATCTCGACATCAGGGCGCGAGTACGTTTGTTCCTCGATGTTTTGTACGCGGTGGCCCAGGCTCACGCCAATCTGATCGTTCACCGCGATTTGAAACCCTCGAACATCTTGGTGCGAAAAGATGGTCAGGCCAAACTGGTCGACTTTGGAATTGCCAAACTGCTCGAAGCCGACGGGCAGAGCGGAGAAGCACCGCTCACCGTAGAAGGTGCCAGGGCGCTGACTCCCGAATACGCCGCTCCCGAGCAGCTCAAGGGCGAACCGGTGACGTCCGCAACGGACGTCTATGCCTCCGGAGTGCTGCTCTTCGTATTACTGACGGGCCGACATCCCGCCGGTTCGGGTCCGCATTCACCGGCGAGCTTGGTCAAAACCATCTTGGACGCCGAACCCCCTCGCCCTTCCGAGATTGTGGCCCCAACGCAAACAAAAGAAGAGATCGCGGCCGCCAACGCCACGAAACGCGCCACCACTCCCGACAAGCTCGCGCGATTGTTGCGCGGCGACCTCGATACGATTGTCGCCAAAGCGCTGAAAAAAAATCCCCAGGAACGCTATTCCTCAATCAAGGCCTTCGCCGAAGACTTGCAACGATTCTTGCAATATCAGCCCATCAAAGCTCGCCCGGACGCACTCGGTTATCGCGCCGGAAAATTCGTGCGCCGGCATCGGAGCAGCGTTGTCGCGGCGCTCTTCGTCTCCTTGGCTCTGGTCAGCGCCACCTTATATATGTGGTATTTCCCTCGCCACCCGGAACCTCTCCCCCAATTCAAGCAGCGCAAGCTGACCGCCAACGCACCGGACTCTCCGGTGCTCAACGCTGCGATTTCTCCGGACGGCAAATACTTGGGCTACTCCGACCAGCAAGGCGTTCACCTGCAGCTCGTCGCCACCAGCGCAGCGCAAGACGCCCATCTGCCTCCAGCGATTCAGCCGGTCGCGGCCCTCTGGACCTTTGGCAGCTGGTTCCCAGACTCCAAACGTTTCATCGCTTCGGTTAGCGTCCCCGGAAAGCCAGCCAGCTTGTGGTCGATTCCGATAGCCGAAGGGGAGCCAGAAAGAGTTGCTGAAGTGGACGACATGGTCGGCGCAGCCATACTTTCCGGCGACGGTTCAAAAATTGCCTACGAAAGATCGCCGAGCGGTGGCGGCGCGCGCGAGATTTGGGTGATCGGTTCTCACGGAGATGCTCCCGGCAAAATACTGAGCGCCGAAACTCAGGCCAACTTTAGAGACCTCGCCTGGTCCCCTGCCGGAAATCGACTCGCCTATTCCTATGTCCTGCAGCAAGACGGTCGCGTGGCGGTGTTCGTTAAAAGTTGCAATCTAAGTGGAACGGATTTAACCACGATCCTTCAGGATAACCGCCTCAACTCGTTCGCCTGGATGTCCTCCGGACTTTTCATCTACGCCCGGAACATGGAAGTCGGCACCGCCGAGTCCGACAATTTGTGGGAATTGAAAATTGATAAGAACGGTCTCCCGCGGGGCCCGGCCCGCCAGGTCACCGATTGGTCGGGCTTTTCGGTTTCCAGCTTCAGCGCCACGGCGGACGCCAAGCAATTGGCTTTCCTGAGACGCAACGACCACGCATCTATTTTTGTCGGAGATTTCACCAACCACGATAGCCGCGTCGCAAACTTCCGCCGACTGACGCTCGACGACAATTACAATATTCTTTTGGCCTGGACGCCGGACTCTCGCGAAGTGATTTTTTCATCACAACGCGCCTCTAATCGCCTGATCTTTCGCCAGTCGTTGGACCCGGGCAGCGTCCCTCAACTTCTAACTCCCTCCACCGACATGAATTTCTATGTAGCTCGGTTGAGCCCCAATGGTTCCGCGTTAATCCTGGAAGGCGCGCCCGTCGCCTCCCGCGACCGCGGCCTCTATCGCGCCGATCTAAAAGGTGGCACTCCCAAACTTCTTTTCTCCATCGAATCAGCTGTGCAATTTTGGTGCACCAATCAGGCCGCAAATTTTTGCGTCTTGGGCCGCATGTCCCCGGACAACGAAGAACTGATCATTCTTGAATTTGATCCACGGGGCACTCTGGGCCAGGAACTGCTCCGGATACCCCTCGAGCCTGGCAGCAGCGCCGATGTTGGATTGGATTACTCCTGGCAACTCGCTCCCGATGGATCCTCCATCGCCGTCTTGAAAAGAAATGGACATCAGATTCAATTGTTGCCGCTGCGACAGGGTCAGACTAGGACGATCGTCGTAAAAGGCCACCCCGATCTCCAGGACTTGAATTGGGCCGCAGACTCCCAAAGTTTTTTTGTGTCCTCCGACGAACCGGCAGGCGCGGCCTTGCTGCATGTTGGCTTCGGCGGTGCCGCCCAAACTGTCTGGCAGCAATCGCAACCGAAGTTGATCTGGGGATTCCCGTCGCCCGACGGACGCCACCTCGCCTTCTTGGGCGCAAGTTCAGACGCAAATGTCTGGCTGATCAGCAATTTTTAGCCCCCAACGACGCCACGCACCATCCGCCGTTCGCCGTCATTCTGAGAGCAGCGAAGAATCTCATCCAGCAACGCGTCGCCCAGCCTGGCGAAAGAACCCTCTTCGTCGAATCGAGCCTGACGCGGGCGCCAGCGCAAGAATCTCTTTCCCGCCGTGTCGTCTTTCCCCCTCCGTTTTCGATATCTCAAGTAGGGACCAAGCGCACCTGTCATACGCCGGCGCCACGATTCTGTGAATGTTCGGCGTATTAGGGGCGGGCGGCCTTTTAGGTACTGTGCAACGCACAATCTAAATCAAAAAAACTAAGGAGAAATGAAGTGAACAAAAATCACAGTAAGAAGTTCTGGGGCGGCAAAGCCGCCTGGTTCATCATTCCCGGCTTGCTCGCGGCGTTCGCGGCAGCAGCGATTGTTCCGCTGCCTACGGCCGGCCACAATAACTTCCTCGTTCGATTCGATCACGCCATCGGAGTCGATCCGATTTCCAACGTGGTCGTCACCGGAACAACCGTAACCGCCAGCCCCAATGTTGTGCGGGGCATTTCTCCCGCCGGCCAAATCTGGCGGATTGATGATCTCGACGCGAATATCACCACGGATGGACGTATTCGCGCTCGGGGCCGCGGTCTGCTTCTCGGTGGCGGTAATGGTATCGGAACCAACGGCGGGCAAAGCGTCTTCGCCACCCTCTTCTGCGGGCCGGCGGCTTCTGCCTCCGCTTCCAGTTCCACCGAGACCGGCGTAGCGCTGGATTCGGACGGCGATTTCCAGATCGAAGATGTTCTGTCGCCGATCCCGCCCAGCTCCTGCGAAACTCCGGTTCTCCTCATCCGCACCGCGGCGGGAGCTCACCCTTGGTTCGCAGCCGGAATCGAGAAGTAGCCCCGGCGCAGTCCAAGCGCAACTCGTATCAACCATCAAATCAGGATGGGTGCGTTGTCGCATCCATCCTGATTCCTGCTTCCTGATTCGTGCTCTCGTATTCAACCAGCTTCCCTGTTTGACTCCCCGCCTCCGCCGATATACCTTCATCCGTCCCCGCCGGAGGCAGTAAATGACACCCAAACCGTCTGCGCCCAAAAGCGTATCGAAGGCCGCCCCAACCACCAACGACCCCAAAGTCCTGGTCATCGATGTCGGTGGCACTCACGTCAAGCTCCTCATGACCGGCCAAAAAGAACCCACCAAGTTCGTTTCCGGCCCCAGGATGACCGCCGCCCTCGCCGTTCGGGACATCAAGCAGGCCGTCAAGGGCTGGAAATTCGATTGCGTTTCCATCGGCTATCCCGGTCCCATCATCAACAGCCACCCCCTCCGCGAACCTCACAATCTCGGCGGCGGCTGGATGGGTATGGATTTCGCCAAAGCCTTCGGCCATCCCGTAAAAGTCATCAACGACGCCGCCATGCAGGCTCTCGGCAGTTACAAGGGCGGCAAAATGCTTTTCCTCGGTCTCGGCACCGGCCTGGGCTCCGCCATGATCTCCGACGGCTTCCTTGAACCCATGGAACTCGCCCATCTCGAGTACAAAAAAGGAAAGACTTACGAGGACTATCTCGGCATTCGCGGCCTGGAAAAATACGGCAAGAAAAAATGGCGCCGCGAAGTCTTCAAAGTCACCGAACTGCTGAAGACCGCGCTCGAAGCCGATTACGTCGTCCTCGGCGGCGGCAACTCCAAAAAATTAAAAGCGCTTCCTCCCGGCTCGCGCCTGGGCAGCAACGACAATGCCTTCATCGGTGGTTTCCGCCTCTGGCAAAAAAACAGCCCGGTCAGCCGCTAACTTCGGCGGCCCGTATCGGCCCTAGAACAATCTGCCAATCCGGAAGAAAAACCGGTGATGATCCGTATCGCCCACGCTCCCAGCAATCAGAATTGGCCCGAATATCGTGTTGGCCACGAATCCCGCCGCCCCATCCACCGGCAGCCGCGACGATAGCGGCAGATTCTCCAGCGCGGGCACCTGAAACGGTTTCGCGATTTCGAAATCCGTAATGAAATACAATTTGTCTCCGAACAAAGGCGGCAGCGGAAACAGCTCCCGCAAATATCCGGCCCGGAAATAATAATATTGGTTGGTCAGCAATTCGTTCGTGCCGTAGGCCGACATCTGCTGCGACCCGCCCAGCGAGAAGACCGGAATCCCCACTTGCTGATATCCCAGCGTCGTTCCGGCTGCCGCGTTGAAGAATAGCGACGACGGCTGGTTCAGCCGCTTATAAAAGCTCGCCTTCGCTTCCAGCGATGGAAACGCCTCCGTCGATCCCGGCTGCGCGTCGTGCCATTCGCCGTCAAACTGAAAATCGTATCCGCTCCGCGGAATCACCGCATCGTCATCGCGGTCCAGGATGTATTGCACCCGCGTAAATCCCGCCCTCCCGTGAATCGTTGGCAGCAGATTCGGGTCTCCAATCCGCGGCGTGAACTTCTGGTCCTCGATCTGGTAGCCCACCCGCAATTCCGCATCTCGCCCGAATTCGTATCCCACATCCACCCCGCCGCCGATTTGCCGGTTCCGGTATTCCGCGATCAGTTTGTCCTCCGAGTACGCGTCAAACGGCGCGTTGTCCGCGAACGCCCGCGGCGCCACGAACCATCGGCTGCCGGCTTTGAACGGCACGAAATATTCCGAACGGATTCCGTATTCCGAACCCAGAATAAAATCGTTCCGCAATTCCCTCCCGAATCCACCTAAATCGAAAAATGTAATACGCGCGCCTACGCTGAACCGTGGATTCAGGTAGTCCGAGCCATCCAGCGAAATCAGCGGCCGCACGATCGGCGGCGCGTAGCTTTTTTCCACCGCAATGATGTCCAGACCTTGTTGCCCATTCTTTTCCACCATTCGATAGCCCAGGCTGCTGAACCTTCCCAGCCCCGTTAAAACATTCAATTGCGTGTCCAGCGTCTGCGCGTCCAGCGGCTGCCCGATCACTCCCGCCAGACTGTTCTGGATCAGCGTCGCAATTTCCGGCGATGCGTTCGGCACCTCGACGAATTGCGGCGCCGGTAATTGCGTGCGCTTCCGCGCATCCCGCCGCGCCACATAATCCTTCCAATCGTCATCATTCAAGCTGAACGCCGATAGCACCGACGCTTTGCTTTCCGCCGCGGCGTACCCCACCTTGATCATTTCGTCCGCACGCGGATAGTCGAACGAGCTGAAATCCTCCAGCGGCACGCTGATCAAAATATCCGCCTGCTCCATGCTGCGCAGTTCGTTCGCCGCGATCACCACGCTCAGCGACCGCCCCAGCACCGAAAACGTCGACAGCGGATCCTTCGGATCGATCGGCTTGGTCTGCAAGTGCACTGCCACGGTCAAATCCGCGCCCATATCCTGCGCCACATCCACCGGCAAATTATCCAGCAGCGCTCCGTCCGCGAAAATGTGGTCGCCCTCCCGCACCGGCGTAAAAATTCCCGGCAGTGACATCGTCGACCGCAGTGCTAGCGCCAACGAACCCGACCGGAAAATTTCCTGCTTACCCGAAACCAGGTCGGTGCTCACGCATCCAAACGAAATCGGAAAATTGTTGAAATCCTTCACTTCCGAATAGGGCAGCGCGATCTGGTCCAAGATCAATCCCACCTGCTGTCCCGAATTGAATCCTTCCGGAAACTGAATCCCGTGCTTCAACCCGAATTCCAGCGAATTCGGATAATCTTGCGCGTCTTCCTTTCGCCGAAAACTCAAATCACGGTACGGAGTCGCCCCTCGAATCACTTCCGTCCATTGAATTCCCGCGATGATCTTTCGCAGGTCCTCCGGCGAGTGTCCCGTCGCGTAGATTCCTCCCACCAGTGCGCCCATGCTGGTCCCCGCCACATACCGCACCGGAATGCGGTGCTCTTCAAACCACTCAATCACGCCAATGTGCGCCAGCCCCAGCGCCCCGCCGCCCTCCAACACCAATCCAATCCGCGGCCGCCGCGCCGTCCTCGCCGCAGTTTGGGTTTGCGCCTGATTTTGGTTTTGAGCCTGAGCCTGAGTCTGAGTAGCGGTCGAAGTCGGAGTCGGCACCGCGCCTTGAGCCGGCGTCGCACTCTGTCCCCACACCCTCGGCGCGCTCGTCGCGACGCAGACCATCGCGACGATCAACCCCCCCAGCATTCGCGACGCGCGCTTTCGGCGTTCCACTCCTGACTTCACGGTGGAAAAATTGCGAATCATTTCAACCTCCGCGGGGACACGTCTAGTTCGAATTGAACCGAATGAACGGCGATGAAGAGGGGTTGATGATAAGCGGGAAGCCCTGATTCAGAAAGCGAAACGCGTGCAATCCGACAACGCGCAGCGCCACCAAAACACCAACCGCCCCACCCGCCGCCGTCATCCTGAGGAGCGCCTTTCGCGACGAAGGATCTCACCCACGCCTCCACACCCAACTCACAACGACATAGACCTTCCGAAGTGTGGCTCTGTCGCCCAGGTCCCCCGCACCTCCCAGGCCGCCGCCACGCCTTTCGTCAGGGCACGGCTTCAGCCGTGCCAAAAAAAACGCCTTCGTCCCGTTTCCTTTCGCGCGGCCTTTTCGCGCGAGCCTTCGTAATGTCCTAGCACGATTTCCACCATCGTCGATGCTCGTGCGAGCACGGCGGGAGCGATGACGCACAAAATAAAAAGGCAGGAAGCCAAGCGCTTCCGCGCTCGACTTCCTGCCTGTCTCACTCGACCGCTCCGCCGGACCTCCGGCGGCAGCGCCTGCCTACTGCTGTGTCGCCCCCGGCGCAACCCCGATCTTCTGGCCAATCACTTCCCCGGAAATAATGATCTCTACTCTCCGGTTCTGTTGCCGGCCCGCTGGTGTGTCGTTGCTCGCCACCGGATTCGATTTTCCAAATCCCGTCGCGCTGATCGAATTTGGGTCGAGCCCCTGCGTAATCAGATAAGCCCGCACCGTATTCGCGCGCTGCTCCGACAACGTCTGGTTGAACGCGTCGCTGCCCACGCTATCCGTGTAGCCTTCCACCGCCAGATGCAAGCCGGGGTGCGCCAGCACGATGCCCGAAAATTTCGCCAGCGCTTCACGTGCCGGCGGCTGCAGATCGAATTTGCCGAACGCAAACAGCACGTCTGCCATATTCACCTGCAATCCGCGAGGCGTATCCGTCGTCGGCAAAATGCGGTTGAATTGGTCCAGCAGCGCCGCCCGCAACGCTTGCTTATCCGCTTCGGCCTTCGCCGCCGCATCCCGCGCCGACTGAGCCTGTTGTTGCGCGCTCAACGCCTGCTGCTGCGCCTGTTGCGCCGCCGCATCCGCCGCCAAACGAGCCGCGTCCGCTTGCGCTCTCGCCTGTGCTTCACGAGCCGCATCGCGTTCCGCCTGCAGCCTTTGCACTTCGGCCTGCTGCCGCGCCGCCGCTTCCTGCGCCTGCTGCGCCTGTGCCGCCGCCGTTGCTGCCGCCTGCGCCGCTTGCTCCGCGGCCAGCTTATTCTGCGCCGCGCGTTGCACCGCAATCTGCCGCGCATCCGCCGCCGTCTGCACGGCGTCTCGCGCTGCCGCGATCACGTCTTTCCGGTTTGCCTTCCGCGCCAGCAAGCTGTCTGCATTGTTTAACGACGTCAACGCCTTCTGGTACGCGTCCGGCGCCAGGGTGTCCGCTCCCGCCGCTTGCGCAATCGCCACCGCGTTCCGCGCTTCGTATACTTCCAGCGGCGTCTTCGGCGACATGCTCGTGATCGGTTCCCGCGCCCTGGACATGTCGTACGTATATTGTCCGCGCTTCAGCAGCTCGTAGTTCGCCGTCACCTGCTCCGACGTTCCCACCGTATCCGCCCGCAGCGCGTTCTCCAGCACCACCACGTCGCTCGGCACGTTCACCGCGAAATACGGCTCAGCGGTCACGATCATCCCGAACGACTGCAGGTTGGTCGTCGCCGTCAAACTGCTCTTGTTACCGTCGATCACCAACTCTCCCAGGTTGCTCGGCTTCCCTTCCGGAGTGATGGCCCACAGCACGTACGTCAAATATTCCTTGCCGAACATCTGCGCCGGTTGCAGGTTCTGGAATTTCGCGCTGATCACGATC
>Ga0307474_10000330_pt1 | contig 34825 bp, 32 predicted proteins | sample atmos_gasesECM1C_2_FD_203312 | JGI IMG/M metagenome (GOLD analysis project Ga0307474, IMG submission 203312) | Hardwood forest soil microbial communities from Morgan-Monroe State Forest, Indiana, United States - atmos_gasesECM1C_05 | ecosystem: Environmental > Terrestrial > Soil > Temperate... | reverse complement strand
TAGGCGAGGAAGCCGGATTCAGCACGTCTGTTCCTGCTTGCTCGTGGGAAGCAATCAGCGATTCGACTTCGTTGCGCAAAGACAGGTCCGCGCAGGCACTGTCCAGAAACTCCGGCCGTCTCGCTGCCTCCAGTTCCAGAGCCGATTCAAGGATTGGCCTGATTTTCTGCCATCGTTCCGGCGTCATGCGCTGGTTGCTCCATGGCGCAACTCGCGCAGCAGCCAAGCGCGCGCCGAGGCCCAAGAGCGCTTCACCGTGGCTGGGGACATTCCCAGGAACTCCGAGGTATCTTCAATCGAAAGTCCCCCGAAGTAGCGCAGTTCGATGATCTGGCTCTGCTGCCCATCCAGCTCCGCAAGACGGTCGAGAGCTTCGTCGAGAGCGAGCAGATCCACGTCGCGCTGTGGCGAAGCCACACTTTCGTCCAAAGTTATTCGCGTCAAGCCGGCACCGCGCTTGGACGCACGCCGGTTTCGTTCATAGTCCACCAGAATCCAGCGCATCAATTGAGCGGCGATGCCGAGGAAGTGCGCGCGGTTTTGCACTTGAGGAGATTTCTCTCCGGCCAGCCTCAGGTAAGCCTCATGGACCAGGGCGGTGGTTTGCAGAGTGTGGTTCGGACGCTGTTGGCGAAGATTCGCCCGAGCGAGGCGCCGCAACTCGTTGTAGACAAGGGGCAAGATGGCCTCCAGCGCCTTCCGGTCCCCATTTCCCCAGTGGAGGAGGAGCTCGCTGACTTCCTTTGAAGGAGTTGGACCCACGTTGGGGCCTCTGGGCATGGTCACCACCGGGGAACGATGCCGGGAGAATAGTCAAACGCAGGTCAAAGTTCAACACAATCTATTCAATACGTTGAAAACACATGAGTTGAGGGCATTGCAGAGGCACCCAGCCCGAACTGCAGCCCAATACATTCTTGCGACTTTTTCACACTCCCCCCAAGGAGTGCATCAGCCTTCGGGTCCTACACGGCTTTGGCTCCACACTTCTCGGCTCGAAGGACTTCTACGTCGCTCAGGAAGGGACCATGGCGGATTTATCGAAGTAGTTTCTCGAAATAGGTTCAAGTATTCTCAGAGCCACTTCAGGAATAGCGACGACCTCGACTTTCCCTTTCGCCGGTTCCGCGTGCTTCGGCCGCATACGCCTCCCCCCTTTATCGTAGGCGGGGCAGTCGGTGTACTCGGTGGCACTCATTTCGAGGATCTCCTCCAGATCCGGTATTTGACCGTGTCGCCTCCGATGATTCATAGGGACTACTCCTCGATTTTGTATTCCTCTATTTTGTTGTAAAGCAAACGGCGATTGATCTGGAGTCGGTTTGCGGCGTCGGATTTATTTCCACCGGACTCGCGAATGGCTTTTTCGATCAACCGTTTTTCTAATTCGGCGATGGACTTGTGGAAAGGCAGCGACAAGAGGTCGAGCTCCCATTGTTTCGAATCACCTGCGCCGTTGCCGGAGGTCTTGGCCGGAAAGTGTTCCGGCATCAGTACGCGACCACGGGCCATGAGGACGGCGCGTTCCACCATGTTTTCGAGTTCTCTAACGTTTCCCGGATAGGAGTAGTTCTGGAGCATCAGGACCGCCTCGTCACTGAAACCGACGACGGGTAATCCATTCTTGTCACTGTACGTCCGCAAGAATTGTTCGGCCAGGGGCACAATGTCCGAGCGGCGTTCTCGCAAAGGCGGAATCGGAATGCGGACAACGTTTAAACGATAGAAGAGATCCTCACGGAAAACTTTTTCGCGCACAGAAGCTTCGAGATCTCGGTTGGTGGCTGCGAGAATCCGAAAATTGCCGCGGATGGTCTCAGTTCCACCGACTCTCTCGAAAGTGCGTTCTTGAAGGACACGCAGCAGCTTGGACTGAAGGCCCGGTGAAAGCTCCCCGATTTCATCGAGGAAGATGGTGCCTCCTTCCGCCATTTCGAACCGTCCAGTCTTCCGTCCTACAGCTCCCGTGAAGGCTCCACGTTCATGACCAAACAATTCCGTCTCCAGAAGATTTTCCGGTATTGCGGCACAATTCACGACGATGAAGGGCTTCGCCTTCCGCTGGCTATAATTGTGAATAGCTTCAGCGACCAATTCCTTGCCGGTTCCCGACTCGCCGCCGATCAGTACTGTCGAATCGGTCTCCGCGACTTTTCCAATCATGATGAATACATCGAGCATCGGCCCGCTTGACCCGATGAGTCTGCCTGCCCCTGCCGTCTGGCCTTGCCCTCCTTGTGCCCGCAGGCGGACGACTTCTCGATTCAGCGAGGAATGGTCCAGAGCTCTTTCTGCGGTCATGACAATTTCATCTAAGTCGAAGGGCTTGGTCACAAAGTCGTACGCCCCTAAGCGCACGGCCTCTATGGCACTATGGCTTGAACCAAAGGCGGTAATTACAATGACAGGAATGGAAGCCAAGCGGGGCTGCCCGCGGAGGTACTGAAGAAATTCCTGCCCTCCCATTTGTGGCATTTTCCAATCACTGAAAATGAGGTCAGGCGCGGCGTTGCTCAGAAGTCTGACAGCGGACGTCCCGTCATCGGCCTCCAGAACGGAGTATCCGCGAACACTGAGGATCTGCGCGAGCGTCTTGCGAAGGTTCGCTTCGTCGTCGACGATTAGAATCGTGGCGCTCATCTGATTTCGGATTCCCCGACCATCTTCTGTTCAAATCAAATATGACCAGCGGGAATTGTGATCCTTACGCTTGTTCCACGGCCTTCCGTACTGTCCACTTGAATAATGCCGCCATGGGCCTGCACGAGTTCATGACAGATCGACAAACCCAGTCCGGTTCCAGACGGCTTGGTAGTGAAAAACGGGTCAAAAACATGACTGACAATGGAAGATTTCATGCCCCTTCCGGTATCTCGAAATTCCACGCAAACGCCACTTCCCTTTTCCGCCACATTCCTTTGAGATGCCAATTTCACGGACAGAGTTCCACCTCCATCCGACATCGCCTCAATGGCATTCTGGATGACGTTGTCAAACACCTGAGCCATACGGTCTTTGTCCACCGGCAATGAGACATCCGCCTGCGGAAATTCAGAAGTTAGCGTGATCCCGCCCTTCTGGGCCCACTCACGGAAAGTTTCCATTCGTTCCTGCACCAGACTTCTCAAGTCCGCCCGCTCCCGATGCAGTTGGACAGGTCTAGCAAAGTTCAGCAAACGGTTGACTATGCCGTTTAGACGTTCTATCTCCTCGAGGGCGACGGTACACGATTCCCTGACGTTTGCCTTCTCGGTATCGCGCCTGCACATCTGGACTCTCAACCGAATGGTCGCAAGCGGATTCCGTACTTCGTGGGCTACGCCCGCGACCAACCTGCCCAGACTGGCAAGTCGCTCTGCATGCCTCAGTTGGTCCTCGATTTGTTGTTCCCGCTCGATGTTTTCCTTCAGCGCGATTCCCAACCGGTTGATGGCCTGGGCGATTCGCTGAATCTCCTCGGGATCTCCTTCGGATTCCATCTGTGAGGCCAGATTTTGCTCGAGGCTCTGCAATCCGCCTTCGATTTTTCGCACTCCTCCTTGCAAGTTGCGAATTACCAGCAGCGTTAAGAGGACGCTCGCTAAGGCCGCCAGGCTCAGCCCAACGGTTATCAGGTAAGCCCGGAAACGGTTCGCTCCCGGGAGAACACCTATCCGCTTGACGGTCCATGCACTGCCAACAACAGAGTAACCGTCGCGAATGGGAACCGCTTCGATCAAGACAATGTTTGCTGCGTCTGAGAGGACCTGCTCCGAGGTCTGCCGTGTTTCAGCAGCTCTTTTGGCGACTTCAAGGAGCACCCTCCGTTCATCTCCAGAGACATTTTCACTCTCTGAGTTTCTTGTAGAACTTTCTGATATGAAATTCGAATCTCCGAGAAGCGTGTCCCCTGTTGTCGAATAAAACCCACCCCGCACGCCTTCGACGTTTTGCAACACGACCCGGCTCAAAAGTGCGAGAACTTCGCGGGAGGATGCTGCCGCGGGATTGTTCAATGGCGGCTGTTCGTTGTTCTGCCGCGAGAACTCTGCTTTGTCGTCATATTCACGCGCTAAATTTTGCGCAGTCGCGATGAGCTGTTTCTTTTCACCGCTCAGGACTGCGGATTTTGTATACCGGAGTGTTGCAAAAACCGCAAATAGAACAGAAAGGAATAAAACAAAGACAAGTGTCCCCAGAAGACTAATCTGCCAACGAAAACTCAGCCTCGAGAGTGGTAGTCTCGATGACAGGGTGTCGCCCCTTTCCACTCGATCTATCATAACAATCCCATGATAGGACTGGTCGGCTGACTATCCCCGTTCAACGTTGTGGCGACGGACCAGCAGGAATCAAGCCTTCATGAGAATGAATGGCGTGCGCGAGATACCAGCTTCGACAAATGTGTTCTGCGGAAAGTGCTGCGTCGACTCCTGCGTGCGCGAGTCCGGCGGCGTCCTCGTGTGAGCCATGTTCGTGCATTCGTCGCGCCTGTTGGTAAAAAGCGTCGCTCCAAACCGTGATCTTTCTGACCTGAGCGCGGTCGTCCGAGGGAAGCGTCCCATTCTCTAGTAGCCAATGAACTCGAGAAAGCACCCCTTCCACTACATGCAAATCCTCCTGAACACGGCTTGTGCTTCCGCAAGTGCCCGCGTGCTCGGGGGGAGGTGGAACCAGAGATGGATAACTTGTGTCCGAACGAAGAGTTCTGCAGATAACACCTTCAATGACGCGAGAGAGGCAGCCAGAAGCTGAGGCAAATTCGCGCGCCCCCTCAAAATCCCGCGCCGCATGCCGCGAGATTGCTTGCTCGTATGTGTGCTTGGCCTCCTCATGCATCTGGCTTATCCCATGAACCTGCCGCTTCACGATATTCAAATAAGCCAGAATCGCCTGAATGCGATGCAAGCTGTCGTAAGCTCGTTCGATTTCCGCGGCCGCGTCGCTTCTCGTGGCGGGTGGAAGTGGTACCGGGTACCTTTGGGCATGTTCATTTGTGGCGCATCCCGATTGCCCTGCCGCAGAAGTGATTTTCTTAGGGAGATCAAAAGCATCCGGGCTTTTCACGAAGTGTGACGCGCTTCCTGAGGATCTCTCGTCCCCCTGCGCTTGGAGGTGGGTCAGGGACGCCGTCGTAGTCGGGGTGGAATTCAACAACATCCCGGGTTTGCCCAAGCGCACGGGGGCGGGCAAACTTGTGGTTCGTTGCGAATCAAGATTCGTGATATGCGCTCCACTTAAGATTGATTGCTCATCGTTCATGTATTGAAAATCTCCTCCAATTTCAACTCTCGAGCCGAGCGTGACAAACGCTGCGAATAAATCCAACTGCGCTGCCGAACAACGAATTTCTTCTCCACTATCCAGGGCGAAGCCATTTACGCGGCCCACTGTGTCGCGCAAGAACACCGTGATCGTTCCGTTGACAGATTGCATCCCATCCTCCGACGAGCCCGCCAAGCTAATCGCGTCGCCACCCCTTCCATAACCGCGAAGGCGTTCAGGTTAGCGACACTTCGCGAGTTAGCCAGCAAACATGAAGAAAGCTGCGCTCACTCCAAAAAGAACGGTAAACCGAAATATGTCGTAAGCAGAGATTCTCGACATAGGTCCGGCTCCTTAGCTCTGATCTACCTCATACATCCGACCGCGGAAGGTGAAGCGGTCATGAGTTAGTGCAAACGAACTACCATGTCCCTCGATGGAAAAGGGTTGCATTAAGTTCTTTGTGTTCTTCAAATATGACAATGCCCGGGGAAAAGAGTTTCGTGAGCCGTCAGAAACCGTGCACGGAGCGAACACTCTTTGTGAAGAAAGCGAACAATGGCATCGTGAAATAGCCCAACGAGTGGTGTTTCCGTGCTTCAAGCAAATGGCGACTTGCCAGAACAGCTCACTGGCAAAAACACGAATCCCCCCTTTGTTCTCTTGGTTTTACAAACATCGTATTTCGGCCCGCGTCTCAGAACTTAGCGAGCGTTAACGAACCGAAAAGGAAACTTCCGATTGGAATCGCCCTTGCACAGGACGGGGCGTCGTTTATTACGTGCTTCATGAAAAACACAAAGGAGGCATCTTGCTATCCGAAGCGCTCCTATCCCCCTGTTCGGAGACGCCCGTTCCGCTGGTTCTCCCCATCGACATGGATGATGCGGAGCTCGACGATCTCTTCGCCTCTTGCATGCCGCGGCTTCAGCAGATGGCCAGGCAGATGCTCCAAAATCATGAAGATTCCGAGGATGCTCTTCAGGAAGGACTGCTCTCCGCGTTTAGAAATCTTCGCCAATTTCAGGGTCGCTCGAAGTTTTCTTCCTGGTTGTACATTATTGTCAAGAACGCTGCCCGCACGCAGGTGCGAACGAGGAAGAGTCGGCCACAATACGTCTCCGAAGAGGAGTTTGCCAATGTCGCTGACTCTGCTCTGGAAGAAATCTCAGTAGACCGCGGCCCCAGCCCCGAGGAGGAGTGCGCGCGACGGGAAAGGTCGCGATTCCTGCTTGAGGCCCTGCAAGACATGCCCCCGAGATACCAGGCGGCAGTGCACCTTTGCGACGTCGATGGGGTTGCGGCGAAGGACGCCGCCCAAATGCTGGGAATGACCTCCAGCGCACTCAAGACTTCCCTTTTCCGCGCTCGCCGCCTCGCCGCGCGACGAATTCGAGAACGGATCTCCGCTGCCAATGAAACCTCCCCAAGGAACGACTGCCACCCAGTCCAGGGAGGGCAAATCTCGCAAATCAGGCGAAAGGGGGGCACCGTCCTGAACCCCAAACGTATAGAATGGAAACGGTCTCCCATGCGCGCGAGGGCGCGCAAAAAACTCGATCATGTTGGAAGTAATTATGAGACTAGGAGAAAAAGAACACGCTTTTGGAAACATCCTCTGCCGTTTCCTGTTTACAATGCTCTGCGCGACTCTCTTCAACCAACTTGCTAGGGCAGGCGGTGGAATGCTCACCATCCCAAGTGGAACCATACTCCCCGTTCGCTTGAACTCAACCCTGACTTCCGCCAAATGTAAGCCAGGTCAGGTGATTACCGGCAGGATTATGCAAAACGTTCCATTGCCTTCGGGCGCGAAGATTCGGGCAGGATCGAAGATCATCGGCCGCATCTTGGAAGTGACACCGGCAGCCAACGGCTCGCCAGCTCGCATCTCTCTGCAGTTCGGCAAACTAGTCTCCTCGGATCAAACAATCACCATCGCCACGAATCTGCGTGCCATCGCTGGCTTCATGACTGTCGCCGACGCTCAAACACCCCCGATTGGCCCCGGTGAAAGCGACGTCTACCGTTGGCTCACGACCGTGCAAGTGGGCGGCGATGTTGTTTACGGCGAAGGCGGACCGGTCACGACCGCTGCAAACTCTGCCCAAATTGTCGGAAAGAAGGTCAACGACGGTGTCCTGGGCCAAGTCCGGGCTAAGGAAGGTACAAAGTGTCGCGGCGTTATCGACGGCAATGACCGTCCGCAGGCGCTATGGGTGTTTTCCTCCGACTCCTGCGGCTCCTACGGCCTGGAACACCTAGCCATTGCTCATGCTGGCCGGACCAACCCAACTGGCGTCATCGTGCTAGCCTCCGACAATGGCAAGGTCAAGATTCCCGCTGGAGCTGGCATGCTTTTGCGTGTCCAAGCAAGCAGCCAAAACGCTTCTCGGTGACGCGGTCGTAGCTCACGAAAAGCGTCGCCGTGAACATTCCGTGTCCCGATCTACAGTCGTGGGTTGGATCTTACTGGAAGTCGCTCGCGATCCCGAACACATTTCTTCCGCCAAAGACGTTCCCGACCTTTATCGCCGTCCCAAGTGTGGCGGACCAATGAAGCTCGCTGCTGCCGAAATCCAACTTCGTTCTCGACCAGGGATCAGCTCTGCGGCATGAAACTGCTCTCTCCAACTCCAACACTCCGCGCGTTTCTGCGCGCTACGCCCATGTTTGCCTCGTTAGAAAACAAATTCCTTCTTGCAGTCTCATCAACGATAGTTTTCACAACACCGTTTCACCGTAGCCACTTTCTGGGTCCGCGGTGTGACAGGTCAGGCTCCACAGCGCAGCCGTGGTACATCGCAAACCGTCTCTTCCCACAATTGAATTTGCGGCCCGCGTCCGCCGCAACCGCCAGCGGCCACTTCCAAACGGCTTTATCGGACGCGCAAGAAGCTCCTCGCCCCCGTTCACTCCTCGCCGAGAAACGCGCATCCGGTAAAGTACTAGCGTTAACCAGGCATGTGCCACTAAGCAAATCTATGCTTTAGAGTTAAGCTGATTGCGAAAACCCTTAGGGAAAGAATCTAAATTCTATTCGTGGCGCAGGGCCACTATAGGATCTACATGTGAGGCACGGCGGGCCGGGATGTAGCACGCTGCGAGGGCGACAAGTCCAAGTAACACAGCAACGATGACAAATGTAAACGGGTCAACTGGCCGAACGCCGTAGAGAAGGCTTGCGAGGTAAGGCGTCGCGCCGAGCGCGCCCAAGATACCGAGGACCGTGCCAACGACCGACAATCCAACTCCTTGCCCAACGACAAACCGCAATATGTCGGGCGGCTTCGCGCCCAGCGCCATGCGCACTCCGATTTCGCGCGTTCGTCGCGTCACTTCATACGAGAGAAGTCCATAGAGCCCCACACAAGCGAGCAACAGCGAAAGGCCGCCAAAAAAACTGGACATACGTGCAATCAGCCGCTCCTGAAAAAGCGATCCCTCAATCTGCTCAGATTCCGTCTTTATGCTAAACAGCGGCAGATTATTGTCGACTTGGCTCACGATGCTACGAAATACCGGAATAATCGTTGCGGGGTCGGCAGCGGTCCGAACTTGAAATGTTGCTCCGCCCCCTGGCTGCGGAACGTACAACGTTGGCGCGATTTTGCTCCGCAACGTCTGATATTTCGTGTCGCCAACTACACCTACAATTTCGCAGCTCGTGCCATGTCCCCCGATACCGTTGAGCCGAAGCCCAAGCGGATTCTGATCCTTGAAAAAGCTCCGGGCAAACGCCCTGTTGATCACGATGGGGTTCCACTTGGAATTCGGCGCGAAAAGGAAATCCTCGGAACTGAACGTCCGCCCGGCCATAAGGGGAATGCGCAGGGTCTCAAAAAACTTTGGTCCCACGGCAAGCCCATCGGTCATGTGCTGCGTGTCCTGCGTTTCACCTTCGATACGAAAACTCGTCGACCAAACGTCGCCGCTCAACAGAGGGTCAAACGAATAAGTCGCGGAAAGCACGCCGGGAAGCGCTTCGATGCGCTCCAACAATTGGGAGTAGAGACTATGGGTCTGCGCTCCCGTATAGCCGTTGAGCGATGGGTCTATGTCGAACAGCAAGACGTTCCCCGTATCAAAGCCAGGATCAATGTTTTTCAAATTCTTCAGCGTACGCACAAGTAGACCTGCTCCTGCAAGAACTAGAACAGACAGGGCCACTTGCGCGATCACCAGGCTGCTGCCGAGATTCAACCATCGACTGCGCGATGCGCCTCTCGCAAGCGCCGCGGGACTTTCTTTGAGTGCCGGAGTCAAGTCCAGGCGCGTACCGCGAAACGCTGGGGCGAGGCCGAACAAAATCCCGGTCAGAACGGAAGCTGCCGCGGTAATCGCAAGAACGCGTAGGTTCAAATGTACCGCCAAATGCGACGGCCAGAGGCCCCCGCGGGACATAAAGCCTACCAGCGACTGCACGCTCCAGTACGCGAGAAGTATTCCGCAGACTCCTCCGGCAGCCGAGAGAAGCACGCTTTCGGTGAGCAATTGCCTGGCAATTCTCGAGCGCCCTGCGCCCAGAGCGAGCCGCACCGCCAGCTCTCTTTGCCGCCTGGCGGAACGCGCCAGCATCAGTCCGGCAACATTGGCGCAGGCCACCAACAAGACCATACCTACGGCGGTCATCAGAATCGTTAGCGGTGTGGAAAAGCGTTCGCGCAGTCCGCTAAGGCCTTGCGGCGCGGGCAAGAGGACGAGTCGCGGTGCATCTTCGGCCTTGAATAATCCTTTCCTCTTCTCCAGAACATCGCTATGAAAGACAACGTCCGCGGCAGCTTGTGCCTGACCAAGATCAATCCCTTGCTTGAGTCGCGCGACAGAGTATACCCACCAGATGTCGTCGCCGGCTTGCAGCGATGGATGATCGCCGCCAATGCTCCCGTACAAATCCTTTCCAAGCTGCGGGCTGAGTGACAAGGGGAGCCACATCTGGCGCGCTCGGGCCGGATCCAGACCAGGGAACTCCTTCGATGCAACTCCTATAATCGTCACCGGAATGTTGTTCAGCAAAATGGTTTTTCCGGCCACGGACGGATCACCGCCAAACGCGCTCTGCCAGTAGCCGTAAGAAAGGACCGCCACGGCAGGCGCGCCTGATGTGTCGTCGGAAGGAGCGAACGTCCGACCTATTGCCGCTCCGACACCGAGCGTCTCAAAAAAATCTCCGGAGACCATTTCGCCATGGACAAAAGTAGCCGGGCCGTTGCCTCTGAGGTTGAGTCCAACGTCCCCGCCCAACGCAGCTACCCAAGAAAACGCATCGTGAAGCGCCTGAAATTGGTGGAACATCGGAAAGGAAAACGAGCAGCCGTGCTCTCCGCTGGCATTTGCCGGACAAGACATGTAGCTGTACTGCCCCTTGGTGTTCGGCGAATTGTGCGCCGCCCATTGGAAGACAACCAACTGCTGAGGATCACGCACGGGCAGCGCGCGAAGAAGGACTGCGTCAATGAGACTGAAAATCGCCGTGTTGGCGCCGATGCCTAGGGCGAGGGTGAGGACGGCGACGGAGGTGAAGCCGGGAGATTTGCGGAGCATGCGGAGGGCGAAGCGGCAATCCGCGAGGATTGACTGGTGCCAATTTTCAATGCGCTGCATGCGAACCATAACCAAATTCTAGCTCGGAACGCAAAATAATACCGGCCTATCCTGCGCCTGGTAAGTTCGCCTGACCGCGTGAGTTGGCTGTAGGAAAGGTCTTGCTCAGATGGTGACCGTGTAGATGGGACTTGACGCCCTTAGCGGCCTCGGACATCCATGCGGTAGATGGTGCCGTCTTTCATTACGAAGCAAACTTTCTCGAGGGCGGCAATGTCGTCTAGGGGGTTGCCGGGAACCGCGACTATATCGGCAGCGTAGCCGGGTTTGAGGACGCCGATCTTATCTTGCCAGCCCAATAATTTTGCGCCGTTCACGGTGCCGGCTTGGGTGGCAGCCAGCGGCGACATTCCGAATTTCACCATCAAGACAAACTCGCGGGCTTGCGTGCCGTGTGGAAATGGACCGACGTCAGAGCCCATGGCGATCGGAACGCCGGCAGCGAGTTGCCTTCTGAATTCGCTGGCGTGCAGGTCGAGCGACTGGCGTACCCGCTTGGCGGCTTCGGGGGTAGCAGCGTGGTCAGCGAAATATTCGCCGATGGTAAAAGTGGGCACGGCGAAGATTTGTTTTTCGCGCATGATACGCATTGTCTCATCGCTAAGTTGATAGGCATGGTCAATGGATTCGACGCCAGCGCGAGCGGCATAGAGTGTTCCAGGCTCACCGGTGGCGTGGACCGCGACGCGCTGGCCTGTGCGTGCGGCTTCGCGGACGGCGTTGACGAGCTCATCCTCAGTGTATTGGAATGGAGTGGAGAAGCGGCCGTTTGCGAGCGAGTCCGCGCCGGTCTCGTAAATCTTGATGAAGTCGGCGCCTTCTTTTATTTGTTCGCGGATGACCGTGACGAGCTCGGCGGTGCCATTGGCGTAAGCAGCATTAGGGAGCACGTGTTGCTCAGGATTGAAGCCGAAGGCGTCTTCGTGTCCTCCGAGAATGCTAATGGCATTGCCGCTGATGCGCAGGCGCGGTCCGGGAATCTGGCCCTGATTGATGGCGTTGCGGATGGCCGTGTCGGCGGAGCCTGCACCTTCGGTGCCCATATCGCGTTCAGCAGTGAATCCAGCCAGGAGGTCGTCGCGAGCGGCGAGGGTCGCCATGATAGTTCGCTGAGGGACGGATTCCTGGACGGTTTGAAGGTGTTGCGGGCCAGGGTGAAGAAAGAGGTGGACATGCGAGTCGATAAGTCCTGGGAGAAGAGTAGCGTTGCCGAGCTCAATGATTTCGGCGCCGGAGGGCCGGGTGACTTTCGCGCCGACCTCGGCTATGGCCTGGCCATAGACCAGAATTTCACCAGGCGTGGCGAGGTGGCCGGATTCGACATCGAGCAGGCGCGCGGCGTGGAGCACGATCGCGTGCGCGCTGGGCGCAGATGGGGGCGCGGTGGATTGCGCAGCGGCTGGCGCGCAGGAGAACATGACCACGAAGGATGGGAAGGTCCACAGTCTTTTCATAAGTTCGCGGTGATAGTAGCACGCGGTCCGGAAAACGCGGGATGGGGAAACGGGAACCGGGGTATCGAGTCGTAAACAAGGAAAGTGAGGAGCTCCCAAACCAAAGTCCGCACTTCCGTTCCCTAAGGATTTCCTAATTCTCTGGAAAGTGTATTCTTCACCTAAGCGGATGACTGCCGGAAATGTCCGTCATCCGGGCACAATCCCGAGAGGCACCGCTGATCAGCTGCGAAGAAGTCACTCCCACATGTACCGGAATTCTCGGGGACTATCTCCATCAAGCGAATACCGGAAACGCGCGCGCGTCACTTAATACGCAGCCCTTACACAAGAATCGGAGCCAGTCGGACTGCTTTAGGCCGCGGATCCATAAAATTCATTCAACCGAAGCACGTCTGCGCAGCTCATCCGAGAAATTCAGCAGAAATGTGAGATGCAAGGAGTTGTGCTGCTCTGTTGTACCGTCTGGGTACAGTGTGACCGCGAACCGTTTCCCGTTCGGAGCCAACGCGTAAGGTAGAAACGGACCGCCGCCCACATTGAAAAGTATTTGCTGCGTGGACCACACTCTGGGTTTGCCAGGCGAGAAGGAACCGACCTTTGCGGTATAGTCGACCACCATGATACGGTGATCCAAATCGAGGAAGAACAACTCGTGATCATTCAGAGACCATATAGGGAATCCGCCGCCACCCGTTGAAACCGGAACCTTTCCCCCCGGGCCCGGGAACGGTTGTACGTAGATCTCTGGTGTTCCCGTCTCGGCGGAGGAGTAAGCGAGCCAGTGGCCGTCAGGCGAGAACGCAGGCATCGGGAAACCTCGTGCTCGTAGGAATAGCTCTCCCTGCCCTAATCGCAGATGGTCCGCTGCTGCCTCGACCGGCGCTGCCCAGACCTCCACGGCGGTGAAAGGGTTGCCGCGCTGGAGTGCCAATCGTTTCCCATCCGGCGAAAACGAAGACGGCGACCCGATTTCAGTATCGGCCACCTGCTGCGGCTCCCCGGCTCCGTCCGAACGAATCCAGTAGAGGCCTGCATTGGGTTGGTGCCGAACCGAAAAGAGGATGTACTTGCTATCCGCGGACCAGACCGGCGACTGACTCGCGCCGGGAATGGATGTGAGGCGCGTTATTGTGTTGCGTTCGAGGTATTGGACCCAAAGGTCTCCACGGCCGAGAGCATCGTAGCCCGAAGCAAAGACCAGGCGCTTGCCGTCAGGCGAGAAGCGCATGCCGTTGTAGAATCCGGGCGTCGCATGCAAGGGCGTTGTCTTGCCTGTGTGATCCAGCCAGAAGATTGATCGCTCAGGTTCACTCTTGCCGCTGATATACACAAACGTTCCATTTCGCGAAAAATCAAAATCCCCGGGACTAGTGGCTGTGATGGCGGTCACATCGTCGAGTATCGGCTGTGTGGCGCCCGCGACAGCCAGGTTGCTGATTTCAAAAGGTGCGGCGAGAAGGGTATTTTGGTGAAGGTAAACCAGGTAACCGGCGCCGTTCGACGCCACCAGATATCGGCCCATGACACCGCCGCGGACCACTGTCCTCCGTTCGTTAGTCTTGAACGAAAGTATATCGATGCTCGACTCCTCAGCGCCTCCACCGGTATACGCAGTGAAGAGGACTGCCCTGCTGCCGGGCAGAACCTGAGGCCAGCGATGCATTATCTCGCCCTTCTTTAACTCCGTGACAGGTGTGGGGACACCGCCCGTCGAAGGGACCCGTGAGAGACCTCCCTGCGAGCTGAGGGCCGCGACGATGTTGCCGTCATCACCCCAACTTCCGGACGGAAAATTACCTGCGTCGCATAGTAGCGCAGGGGCACCACCTTGAACCGGGATTTTCCTGAGTTTGCCATTCCCAAAGAAGGCGATCCATTGCCCATCCGGCGAGAAGAAAGGAGATGTCGGATTCTCGCTGCCGGGGAGCGCCTTAAACTGATTTTCATCGAGCCTCCGAGTGGCGAGGCGGCCATTGCCATCCGCATCGCGAATCGAGACAGCCAGACGGCTGCCGTCCGGCGACAGTGCGAGGAACGTGCCTGGCTGCCACTTGGCCAAGAGTGTTTCGTCGAGACGGAAGGTGAACATGCCCGGCCCAGGCACCAACTCCGCGCCAATCCTTATCAGCGGGCGGAGAACGGGGCGCGTGGCGCGCCGCCAGCCCACCGCGGCGATCACCGCGATGATCGCCACCAGTAGAGCTAGCGCCCAACCCATCCACTCGCGTAGCTTGCGAAGCGGCACACCGGACAGAGCGACGCCCGCTTGTGAACCGGGTTCGGCAAGCCACTGAAGTTCCGCCGCTAGGTCGGCAGCACTTTGCCAGCGTCTTTCGGGCTCCTTCGCCAGACATCTTCGTATTGCATGGTCCAACGCCGGCGGGGTCATCGGCTTGATGCTGCTAAGGGGAGTGGGCTCCTTTTCGAGGATGGCGGAGGCCACGCCGAGTCGGCTTTTGCCTTGGAAGGCCCGCTGGCCCGTGAGCATTTCGTACAACACTGCACCAAGCGAAAAGATGTCACTGCGCCCATCCAGTTCCTTCCTCTCGATTTGATCCGGCGACATGTATTGAAAGGTGCCAACGACCGTGCCCTCTTCCGTCACTGGCATGCTCTGTGTCGCTGCAGCGGTCAACGTTTCTCCGCGCACCTCTGCGACTGGTTTCGCCAAGCCAAAATCCAGCAGCTTCGCACCGGTGGGTGTCAGCATGATGTTCCCCGGCTTGAGATCGCGGTGCACAACGCCGCTGCGATGTGCTTTGTCCAAGCCTTCGGCGATTTGTGCGCCCAGTCTGAGCACCTGCTCCAGCGGTAGTGGCCCCTTCTCTAACCGATTCGCCAGCGTCTCCCCTTCGACGCACTCCATTACCAGGTAGACGATCCCGTCTTGGTGACCGATGTCGTGCAGAACACAGATGTGTGGGTGATTGAGACTGGAGATGATCTTGGCTTCCCGCTCGAAGCGCTGTTTGCGTACCGGATCACAAGAGAACTGTGCGGGCAGAATCTTAATCGCTACAATGCGCTCCAGTCGTGTATCGCGCGCGCGATATACCTCTCCCATTCCGCCCGCGCCCAGCGGCGCCTCGATCTCGTAAGGCCCGAGTTTGGTCCCCAGAGCCAGCGCCATACGTGGCTGCGATTATACCCCTGGAGGAAATTCCTCACTGCACCCTCAGCCCTCGCGTGCCATTTCCAGGATCATATACTTGGCATTTCATTGTCTTTATCAGACGATATCTTCCGAATGACGGCAAGCCGGAAGCAATCAGCGGCAAACGTCAGAACTTGGGTTATGGCCGTGGGAGATCCAGGAACACGACATGTGAACGATCCTGCACTCGTTCGAGAACAACTTCACGGCCGTCTGGTAAGAGGTCGAAGTCGCGAATGTCAAAGTCAATCGCGAGGTTGGTCAGCTGCCGCTCTGTGCCCGCCTCCAAGTCGATGAGCCAGAGATTCTTATGTTGCATTTCTCCTCGCAGGAACATGAGTGACCGTCCTCCAGGCAAAAAGGCTAGGTGTCGAGCCCCCCGGGTCAAAGTTAGGGCTGGCAGGGGACGCGCCGCGGCATCGGCCGTGACGGCTTTGACCGTAAACGTGGTACCGATGTCGGGTCCCGAGTAGGCGACGAAGCGACCGTCGGGCGCCCAGGCAGGATCGACCGAGTAATCCTGGACAAAGAGAGAGGGGGAATGGCCGTCGACGGGAACCCGGAAGAGGTGTGGAGCGCCGTGATCGATCGCCGCCGACATGATCGATTGACCATCGGGCGCCCAAGTCTCGTCGTCCCCGCCATTTCCTTTCAAGCACTTACAAAAAAGGCATAACCTCAACTCGATTGGGAACAGCACTCACCCTACTCTCCATTCCCATCCCGGCTGAGCGATTCCCACCCTCCCTTTTTGCTCAGCGAAGAGCTCGACCACTGCAGTTTGCGCCGCGTTTTTCAGTGGTCACCGCTTGGGGTAGCCAGCGTGACCCGAATGGTCGAATGTCGCATCAGTTCCTGCATCACCTTCAGTTCCCGTTGCACGTGGCAAAGTTGAGTAAGTTCCAGGGAAAGTATGCCGCCCGATGTGCTCAACAATACCTACCCTTTGGGTGGCGGGACGACTGTGATGATGAAGAAACTGTTGTCCCCAATACGAACCTTTTCCTCGCTGTTGCGAACTGGCGAACACCCAACTCTCGGACGATTGATAGGGGGGCTGCTTTGCCATCTCCGCAACGCGCTTGAGAATTAGTTAACGCTTGAGCTGAGGAGAAGAGTTTTGCAGAGCCGCCATTAGGTCATGCGCTGCATCTGGAGCAGTGACATCGGATTCCAGAACAATTTTTGCAGCGCTCGTAGATTTGCCGTAGAGTTTGCGATTCGCGTCTTCATCGGGCCGAAGCGTCGAGCCATCGAGAGATATGCCAGCAAAGACACCTCGCGCGCGAGAGTAACTCAAAATCTCCGCACGCATGTAAGCGTCTGTATCGGCTGCCGCCGAACGTCCCTTCGGTCCAGCGGCGACAGATGCGTCCGCTCCAAGTTTCACCTTGGTGTGCAGCAGACTGCCGGCTCCGCGGTCGTTCATGACAAGAAAGACGAAGTCAGTAGCTTCTCCACCAATCTGCAACCCAATGCTTCCACCTTCAAGAGCATACATGGCCGGCGCGCCCCAGGAACCGGAGAAGTCCTTGCCGGTGCGGCAAACCATAGTTCCGCGACCGTAGCTGCCGCCAACAACAAACGCGGCTTTTAACACCGACGGCATCACGACAACGCAACGAGCCTTGTCGATTAGGTCTTGCGGAATGTCGTCAGGAACCTTGAGGATTTCCTGCATGACCGTCCCTGCGTTTTGCAGACGATCCTGCTCGGTTTTTGCTTCGCTCGGATTTTTTGCAGGTGACAATGACCCCCAAGTCAGCAGGCCCGCCACTAGGACGATGCAGCACTTTGTGAAGTTCATTCGAAGCGCCTCCTTGAGCGCCTAGTTTGTTTCTCTGTGTGACAGTACGGTTTCTCTTTCAACTGGGCTGCTGCCATGGGAAACGCAACCTCCCTTCCAGACTCGCTTCTAATTTGCTAATAGGCTGAAAATTCAATGACATAGAACAAGCCTTACGAAGCGACAGGCGATGAGACATGAAATGCGGTGTGTGTAAAAAGTACAAACAAGAAGAGGAAATGGTCCCTTTCGGCGTACTGGAACCTACGCTCAGCAAAGTTGAATAAAGTTACAAAATCGCTAAAAACTCGCGACTTACCTCGGTTGGCAAACAAAGTGCACCTGTACTAATCAACGGAGATGAGAAATGAACAACGAAATCTCCGTCGAGACAGCGTTGTGTGCTGAACATCAGATGCTCTTAGCAGAGTGTCAAAGGGCCTTGGAAACCTGGAACGAGCACCGCGCCGAGTTTTGTCAGTTTCGTTTTATCGAAAGAGAAGCAGGCGACGAACTCCTCCTATTGCAAGCAAAGTATGCTCGAGCGTACACAGTGTTGCAGAACCACGAACGCAACTGTCCACGCTGTCAAGTGGGGCCAAGAATGAAAGTATATGCTTCTGAAAACAATTCCGACGCGCTATCCGACTACGAAGTGTGCACCTGAGCGGTGCCCCTTGGTGGGGCCAACATTTGAGGTCCGTTGGCGACAGACCCAGAAGATCCGTGGAAGATACTTATCCGTAGAAAGAGAATTTTGTGAACAATACCGGACGCACGACCCTTACTTTTCTCACGGGCCTTGGATTCGAAACTGCGCTCGCCGTTCTATTTGCTCCTCAGTCGGGCAAAGAGACACGAGAATGGATTGCCGATACGGCGGAACGGAGATTGAAGGGATTGCGCCGCATGGGCCGCCGGTCGTTCAGACAGCTGCAAGACGCGGTAGCTGAGGGGGAAGAAAAGGTCACAGTAGTTTTGAGAAACGGCAAGAAAACTCTTGAATCGGTCGCCGCCAAGCCGGATTAGCGAAGCGCCTGTACTCCGGCCGTCTGTCCGTTTGATCCATTGAGCCTCGGCGTCCGCTCTGGCCTTTTCGTTCCTCCAAGGAAGGCGCGGCGAGTGACTCGTGAGTTCGAACATCGGCTTCGAGATTAGCATCTGCGACGCCGAGACCACGGACACCTTTCATCCGACGATGCCCGCACGCCAAAACGCTCGCAGGTCCATCTAGTACTATGAAATTCACCTGATAAAGTACTGGGGCCTTTCCTCGATTGTTTCCGGCGCCGACTAAGGGTATCCAAAGGTTGACGTGAGGTGGCTGACGGAATCTCTTAGAAGCTGATCAAGGGAAGCATCGTCGGGGATCACGCAGAGGAATCATCGACCGCCAAGCAAATTGCTTTCGCCTGAAAATCTAGTTGAAAGTTTTCTTGCCGAATCAACTCGCCGGCACACCTCAGGTTGCCCAGCCAAGGGATGGGTGACATGCCTTTGGACTACACACTCAGTGGCAGACTGGAAAAGCGGCTCCCCATCATCATCGTCGTACGCCTCGCACTGACGGAACGTGCGGGCACCGAAAAAGAAGAGCGTACCTACACCGATAACATCAGTTCACTCGGCGCTCGCGTCTACTCCATTCGCTCCTGGCAGCCTGGTGATGCGGTACAGATTACTCCACGGAACGAAGGTCCGGCCCTCGGGAAGGTCGTTTACTGTCAGATGCTGCCGGACGACCGCTATGTCATCGGAGTGAAATTTCAGGATCGCCAGGTCGCATGGTCCGCCGTCCGCAGATATGACGGCTTAGAAATCAGTCTTCCAGCCAAATCTGAATCCAGCTAACTAAGGCGCGTAACATCCGGAACCGCCGGAAAGCGACCCACTAAAAGTGCCGCATAAACGCTGCTTGATTCCCCGGTTCAGCCACCCAGTCCGATTTGACAACTCCGCGTATCCACTTTGGAGAAAGCAAACGCGATCGCAACCGGCCCCTTCACCTCGGACGGAAATCGCTTCTTAGGTAATAGGCAAGCCGCTCGCGAGAAAGATAGCCTTATTGATGCAAAAGCGACGACCCCCAATATAGAGGCAGTATTCGCGGGCAACAATGATAGCGTTGGCTCCATGGGCAGTTTTCCCCCGTCAAACAGTGGCGATCCGAACGCTCAACGTCGCAGTCAGCGTGTCATGGTAAAAGTTTCTGTGACGGTTCTAGCGGAGGGATCTGACAAGAAGTCCTTGTCCGAAGAAACGCGGACGGTCACCGTAAATGCGCACGGCGCAATGATCCTGCTAGGTTTAAACGTCGCGATCGGGCAATTGCTTACGCTTCGCAATTCGAGAACGGGAGAAGAGGCCGCTTGTCGGGTGGTCTATGTGAGCCCTCATGAAGCGGAGAAGAGACAAGTCGGTGTCGACTTTATGAACCCTAATCCTCGGTTTTGGCACATCTCCTTTCCTCCTCCGAATTGGACGACTCAGAGTCCGGAAGCAAAAGGCAGCCCAAGACGACCCGCCAGTACACCCCAAAATTCAAAACAGAAGCAATGAGGTCAGGCTCCCCATCTAGAGTTGTTCCTCAGAGCTTCTGCAACTTTGTGCACGAGGGTTTCGCGTGAGAAAGGCTTTTGAAGGAAAAAACCCTCCTCCAAGAAGTCATCGTTGCCCTTGTTATATTCGAGGTAGCCGGACATGTAAACGATCTTCAGCCTGGTCCGGAGGCCCTTTAGCCGTTTGGCGAGCTCCGGTCCTCGCATCTTGGGCATCACGACATCGGTAAGCAGCAGGTGGATCGGCTCGTCCGACTGTTCGGCGATCACGAGGGCTTCTGTGCCATCCTTTGCGGTAAGGACTGTGTAGCCAGCCGACTCTAGAAATTCGGAAGCAAGCTCTCTGACCCCGCCTTCGTCTTCCACAACCAGCACCGTCTTGCGCCGCCGAACCGAAGTGACCGCAATTTCCTCACACGCAGAAGACTCCGTAGCCCCGGCGACTCGTGGGAGGTAGACCTCAAATCGCGCCCCCTTTGTGGGCTCCGACTCCACCCAGACGCAGCCCCCGCTCTGCTTGACGATGCCATAAACAGTGGCAAGCCCCAATCCAGTTCCCTTGCCCTGCTCCTTGGTAGTGAAGAATGGCTCGAAAATGCGCGCCTTCGTTTCGGCGTCCATTCCTTCACCGGTGTCCGTAACCGCGAGCAGGACGTACTCGCCGGGCAGAATCGGATGCCGAGCGAGGGCACATTCTCCATCCACTGTCACATTACGCGTTTCGATGGTTAGACTGCCGCCCGATGGCATGGCATCGCCCGCATTCACTGCAAGATTCATGATGACTTGCTCGATCTGTCCTGGATCTGCCTTAACTCTCCCGAGTGACTCGCCCGCGTGGAATGTGAACGCAATGTCTTCGCGAATCAGCCGTCGAAGTAGTTTGCACATTTCCGAGACCAGCATATTTAAGTCCAGGATTTTGGGCTCCAATACTTGCATACGACAGAAGGCCAGCAACTGACGAGTCAGCGAAGCAGCGCGGTCCGCTGCACTCTCTATTTGCTGCGTGCGTCCAAGCAGGAGATTGTTGGATTGCAGGCCCTCAACCAATAAACTGCTGTTGCCCTTGATGACCGTTAGGAGATTGTTGAAGTCATGAGCCACGCCGCCTGCCAGGCGCCCCATTGCATCCATCTTTTGTGTTTGGCGGAGTTGTCCTTCAAGCTGTTGCCGCTGTCCCTCAAGCTGTTGCCTCTGTACTTCATGCTGTTGCCTTTGTACTTCGTTCCTCCGCAGTGTGTTGCGCATGTCCTCGAAAGCCCGGGTGACCTGGGCCACCTCATCACCACCATGCGATCTCAGTGGATAGACGAAATCACCTTGTTCGAGGGCGCGCACTCCCTCGGCAAGGTGTGCGAGCGGACGCGTGGATCTGTCCGAAATCACAAACACTAATACGCCTCCCCCTAACACGGCGGCTAGACCCAGCCCGAGCAGTAGGCGGTTCAATCTCTTGAGAGATGCATTCGCCTCGTCATAAGACTTCAGAACGGTGAGGCGTAGTGCTGGCCGGGCACCGGAATCGAGCGCAAGTGAACTCGCAAAAAACCGCTCATTGCCAATTTGGATCTCTTCCCCTCCGGGGCGGTCCCGCAGCTGCCCACCGAGCTGGTTGGCGAGCGAAAACGTGCTCATCGCAAAATCGTTGCCGTAGCGGAAGATCAGGTGACTCGATGAAATGCGCCCCAGGTCGCTTGCTCCCCTGGAGTCAAGCTCACGCCCGACAACGACAATGCCCGAGAGGCCGCTCTTCCCTGGCTCATCCTCGTAATACGGTTGAAGCACTACCTGAAACAGATGCCCGTCGCCAAACCACCATCCGGGGCCACTACCCTCTTTGAAGGAGCGCCGAAGGAGTTTTTCAGTGGTAGTGATGGAAAGCATTGAGGTAGTTGTGTGCAGTGCGACAATCTTGCCTTTTCGGTCCGCCAACGCAAACAGGTCGCAATCGCCGAACTGCCACGGGTCCTGGCTGGCATCCTGAATTGTTGTCGGGTCTCCGTTTCTCATGTATGCCAACGTCGCGAGAAGATCGGCCTTGCGAGTCAGCAGCATCTCTCGCTGGTGCTGAACCGCTTGGATTGTCAGTAGGGCGTTGCGGGCGTCCTGTTCGATTTGTCTCTGGACCTGGGCCTGAGCAGAGTGACGCACTACCAGCAAAGTGGCGGAAGTGAGCGCGGCCGTAAAGAGCACAAGCCACAACAACAGTTTGGTGCGCAATTTCAGGTCGTTGTGACTCTTAAGGAGGGCTTTCAAGACCTGGCTTATCCCTGTGAAATGAATAGGTTGCCTCCCGTAATGCGGGGCCGCAAGAAAGGCTTCGATGCCCAATGATTTAATTCGCCCGGAGTCTCCCGTCAAGCTCGTAAGTCTTCTAAGTTAGCGTTCTTGTCCGAAATAGGGAATGGACACTCCGTACCACGGGGCAAGTACCCCCGAAAACCAGTAGAAACTAGGACGTTCGGTATTTCTCCGAAAGTGCAGGTTCTTCGAAATCGACTCAGTGCCGCGGTGATAATTGATAGCCAAGCGTCAGCACCAAAAGATAACGCTGTAAATCTACACCGGCGATCTGTCGATGGAAGAATCATCTCCTACAGTTAATCCTGCTACGGTCCTGCGCTCTCACTGACCAGCTACGGTAATCCTGTATTCTCCGTCGACAAATGGCAATGCCTTTGAGGCTTTGTGTGACGGTTAGATAATCGCCTGGCTCAACCGTAGAAGCGATCTTTCCTCAGGGAGCGCCAGCACGAGTCTCTCAAGTTCTCTAGTTTGATGGGAACTGCTTTGTAGGCGAAGACCTTCTTTTGACCTGAGAGCGAAGTCCACACGTATTCCCTTTCCCTTCTTAGCATAAGGCCTCCGAGCCAGCTTTTGACATGCCAGATAAGTCAGGCCCGGTGCCAGCTACGAGTTGAGCTCCCCGGGAAGCGCTGCAGGCTCTCTTCAACGAATCCGGGAACGGCTGGCTCGATGCTTCTATAGTGCTGAAGTTCTCCCGGATCTGCAGAGACGGTGAATGGTTCCCCGTGAGGGGAAGAACATGCTGGTCTCCTGCTACGCGCAGGCATAACGGTCGGCAGAGGCTCGCTCCTAACTGGAGACACCCGCCCAGCTTCCCTGAATGTGCCCAAAACCGGCTGTACCTTCGTACTACACCTAGGGATCCCCTGTACTATCGACCCCCTCGCAGGCAAACCCAATACTCGTTCCCGTAATGTGAATCAAGGCGCCGGGCAATCTCCCAACGTGGGCCCGCGACCCTAGTGCAGGAGTTCAGCTCATGCGTTTGTTCAACGTATCGGGAACGAAACGGTCCTCTGGCGACGGCACCCTAAGGACAACGACCTGGGGCAGGCGGCTTACCCTCGCGGCTCTGAGCACACTACTGGTTGCCGGCTTGTCCTTTGCTGACGGTAAGCATAAGGTGTCGAAAGACCTTGGCGGTCTCAAAGGCGGCCATAACGGCGCTACGGTAGACGTGATCATCCAATTCAACCAAACGCCGACCGCTGCCCATCATCAGAAGGTGCAGGACAAGGGCGGCGTACTGAAGACCAAGCTGGACTTCATCAAGGGAGCGCATTATACCGTCCCGGTCGAGGCGCTTGCTGACTTGGCGAATGACCCTGATGTCGCCTACATCTCCCCGGACCGCGAGGTCCACGGATCGCTTGATTATGTAACCTCGGCCGTGGGAGCACCTACCGCTTGGAATGTTTACGGGCTGACCGGCACAGGCATCGGCGTTGCCATTATTGACAGCGGAATTCACAACAACAATGACTTCAATCCGGGGCCCGGGCAGAACAGAATCGTCTATAGCCAGGATTTTGTCACTGGTACTGGCCCCGGGGATGATCTCTATGGTCACGGAACACATGTAGCCGGGATCGTTGGCGGTGGCGGTAAGGGCTCGACCTGCCCCTCTTGCACGCGCACCTTCAAGGGAGTCGCGCCCAACGTCAACCTAATCAATCTCCGCGTGCTGGATCAGAATGGCAGCAGCACTGATAGCAGGGTTATTTCGGCCATTCAAAAAGCGATCTCGCTCCAAAATACTTACAACATCGGGGTCATCAATCTTTCGCTTGGCCGCGGTGTCTATGAGAGCTATCAGCAGGATCCCCTCTGCCAGGCGGTCGAGCAAGCCTGGAACGCGGGAATTGTGGTAGTCGTAGCCGCCGGGAATAATGGCCGGGACAACTCGGCCGGCACACACGGCTACGGAACGATAGGCGCGCCTGGCAACGACCCCTATGTCATTACCGTCGGGGCGATGAAGACGAACGGCACCTATTCCACTGTTGACGACACGATTGCGACGTACAGCTCAAAAGGTCCGACGGGCTACGACCAAATTGTGAAACCAGATTTGGTTGCTCCCGGCAATCAGGTAGTCTCTGACAGTAATTCGGCATCAACATTGTGGAAGAACAATCCCGGCAACCTGGTCCCTTTGAAGTATTACCAGAATACGAGCAGCACATGGAGTTCACCTCAGTACTTCACACTCAGCGGGACAAGCATGGCCACGCCTGTAGTCAGCGGGGCGGCGGCACTTCTCATGCAGCAATATCCGAATCTTACGCCGGATCAAGTCAAGGCCCGGCTGATGAAGACGGCCTCCAAGACCTTCCCGGCCAGCAGTACCGTCACCGATCCGAGCACGGGCATTACTTACACCGATTACTATGACATTTTCACGGTTGGCGCCGGCTACCTCAATATTCCTGCGGCCCTGGCCAACAACGATCTAGCAAACGGCTCGGCGATGTCGCCCTCGGTGAGTTACGACCAGAGCACGCAGACCGCCTATCTGGTCGAAGGTACGAGCGTTGTTTGGGGTAACAGCGTCGTTTGGGGCAATTCCTTGGTATGGGGCACCAGCGTTGTTTGGGGCAACTCGGTGGTTTGGGGCAACTCCGTCGTATGGGGTGACAACTCCTGTTCGGGCTTCAGCGTAGTGTGGGGAAATGGCGTTGTGTGGGGAAATTCCTCAGACCAGTCAAGCTCGACAGCGCAAAGCATAACAATAGCAGGCGAGAACTAGGGTATAGGCAGGTGAAGGCGCAAGAGACGAGAGGAGGAACTCAGAAAATGCCAAGCCTAGCCAAAGCCTATATCGCGCTGATCGCCGCAGTTGCTACGGCCGTCTTGCTGGTGGCTGTCGCTCGATGGACTCCTGAAAATCTTGGCCACTTCTTCCTGTTTTTTGCGTTGGCGATGGTAGCCTCGGCGATGAAGATTCGCTTGCCGGGTTTTAAGACAACAATCTCGATAAATTTCGTCTTCGTTCTGACGGGCATCGCGCTATTCAGCTTTGGTGAGACCGTGCTGATCGGTCTCGGCGGCGCACTTGTGCAATCGCTTTGGAAGACGCAGAGTCGGCCGAAGCCCGTGCAGGTGCTTTTCAATGCGGCATGCCTGACGGTCTGTACGGCGGCGGCATTCTGGACTTCGCACGATCTTCTGGCGGTACTGGGATTGCATGCAATGGCAGCGATGATGGTACTCGGGGCCTGCGTGTACTTGGCATTGAACACCGGGCTTGTCTCGCTGGTTATCTCTTTGGCTGAAGGGCGTCCCCTGGCAGACCTTTGGTCCTCATGCTATGAATGGACGTTCCCGTACTTCCTGGTTGGAGCAGCGATAGCCGGTCTGGCTAGTGCCGCGGGGCATGGAACCAGTCTAGGCGTAGCGATGCTGGTTGTGCCGTCAATGTATTTTGTCTACTTGTACTATCGGATGCGCATCATGCGCGCCGTGCTCGAGAACATTTCCAACGTGAGCCAACAAAACGAAGCCGCCCTCGTCGGCGTATCTCAAAGTAACTGAACTACGGCGGGACTTCCGTCAGGGATTCCAGCCTTTTTGGAAAAGACTTCATCGTGTCACGAGGCCACCCACTCGATTTACCAGCAGGTTCCCGTTGGCCGAATTCCCTAGCAGCCGATAATCCCGATTCCCATACCCTTGAGCCCAGCTGACTAGGACCAGCGAGACCTTAGAACTTGTTCCAGGTGTAGCTGACGGGCTGGAAGTTTCCGACTGTCAGCAGGGAACTCTGCAGTCCCCGGTCGTAGGAAAAACCTCCGCTGCTGTCGCAGGTGACTTTCTCCCCGACGACGGCGCCCAAAAAATGTGAGCTGCCCGTAATATGCACGTAGGAATTCGGTGCATAAACCACCGCGTACATCGCTGAGGAAGCGTTCATAGTAATTACAGGCGGGTTGGACATTCCGCTGCCCGCCGCGGAAACAATCTGAAGATTAGCGGGAACCCCGCCTGAATTGATCGTGGTGCTCGACTGCGAGGCAAACAGCGTTCCGCCCGAGCTTATGCCATTCCCGCCAAGGTTAATCACGACGGGGGTCGAATCAAGTATTATTGATCCTCCGTTCAGGTTTAGGGAGTTAATGTAGTAGGTCCCGGCCGAGAGGTGTACGTTTGAATTGCTCGTGATGTTTCCATACGACCCCGGTGCAATTTGTACCGCCGGACTGGCAATGACGGTGCACCCAGCCGGCGACGCACCCCAGCAAGTATTGCTATTGACGTTTGAATTCGTGTTCGGCGTCATCGGGCTGGGTGCGGCAGGGTCCGGGTAAACCAGAGTCTGGGCAAGTGCGTTGAGGCTATCCCACGGCGTACCACCCACATTGTTCGTTATGCCGTCGGGGCAGTTGCCCACGGTGATATTGGAAGAATCAGAGATGGGGCCATGGACTCTCGTGGACCCTCCGCTCAAAGTTACGTTGCCATTCGTGCCAATGCTTCCGCCACTGCTTTGCTGTGTCCCGGCGTACGTGCCGCCGCCAGTGGAATCCCAAGAGTCACTCGAACCGCCCGTAAAAGTCACGTCACCGCAGGTGTTTCCATCGCCGGCAATACCATAGGTGAAAATTGGAGCGCTTCCGCGCTCATAGACAGCTTGCAGCTGCACACTGGCGGGGCGAAAGCCCGCAACGGTCCCGATCGAGGTGATCTGCCAGGTCTGAGGCGCACCTCCTCCACCTCCCATCCAGGAGACTCCGGCCCCGGGAGTCATCTTCAGAAGCGTGGCATAAGTGGAAAATGAAGCGTTTCCAAGTCCAGGTACCGACTGATCATTGAGCGCGCTATTGAAAGCGGTTTGTACCGACGAAGTAGGGTAGTTCGAGGCTACGCCATTCGCCGCCGAGAGCACGATCGCTTTTGGACTGGCAGTTGTGTCTTTAACAGGGTACTGGGTCATGTCAAAGGACGCGAAGACGGTGGGCGCGGTATAGTTGGCGCTCATGAGCCAGTTCATGGTGCGCTGGATTCCCGCCTCCGCCGAATAGCGCGCTTGCGTCGTGATTTTATAGTTGTAACCCGTCCACGTTTGAGTCTGCGTCGCGAATACGAGCCCTGCCACCAAGACGCTCATCACCAGAATCATAATAAGGACTAATATGAGCGCCACGCCTCGTTCCGGGTTCGTGCGATGGAATCGCTTTTTCATCGGTTTCATCGTTTTGCTTCCTGTATTGGCCATGGAATTTTTTTCGCTTTTCACCACGTCGCCACGTTCAACGGTGTGGCCTGAAGACGCGTGGGCACCGGGGGCGTAGCATTGGCCAATTCCCAGCCTATGAGCACATTTCGCGGCGAGACGTTCAGCAGGGATTTGGTCATGGTCAGGAATTGCCCGCTCTGAGGGTCGGGCTCTGGGGACTGCACACTCAGCGTGATGGCCACGTTAGTGACAAAAGTGTACGTGGTGGCGCCGATCGTTACGGGAGCGGGAGTGGTGTACTGGAAACAGGCCGTTCCGCCGGGATTCGTCAAGAGATTCGTGAGCACCGTATCCGCGGTATTTTTCGCGACGGTCAAAGGCGTCAAGGCGGTTATGGACCTGGTCAGGGTTCCCGTTCCGGACGCGTTGGGGTTGCAATCATACTCGACGTAAGCCAGCGTGCCGTTGGAATTAATGTCACCGAACAGCTTCAGATGGCTGCCGTCGGAAGTGCTGACCAAGCCGCCTGGGAAAGTCCCATAGGCCTTGATGACCGCGCAGGTCGCGTGCGGATTAGCGAAAATTGCGGTGATCTGATCGGTGCTGGCGCTCACCGCTGTGAGCGTAACCAGCTCCTCGGACGCGCCTGTGTCGATGAGTAATTGCTCTCCTTGGAACATAGAATCCACTGTTCCTGCACTGACCGGCACAAGCTGCGCCGCCGCGTTGGCAGCCACGGCCGCCGTCAGCGTAGGTTGCGATGTATTCGGGCAGGCGGCATTGCTCACGCTCGGCAGACTCACCAAGCCGGCTTGCCCAATCTCCTGGGTCATGAGTTCGCTTGTGCCGCGCAGACTCTGGTACAGGTCGCCCTTCAACTGCTGGGTCACGGTGGATTTTTGCTGCGCGCTCATCAGCGATAAGACCGCGCCCATGACTCCCATCAAGACGGCGACGGTTACGATCATCTCGAGCAAGGAGAAACCCTCCTGAGACTGACGAACAGGAAGGGCCGCTCGACACTTGGCGCGGCGGCGGACATGATTGGAGGTGAGCCTCATAATATTTTCCTATAGCCCGCTCGACTTATAGCAAACAAGAGTCGTTGAGGGCGCAATCCCGATATCGCCCACCGAATTCCTCGCGGTCACCACGACGGTGATGGTCTTCAGTGTGGCTGTGGAATCCGTCGTGATACTCCATTGGCGCGTATAGGACCGAGTCGCTTGGGCGGTTGTGGCTCCTGTTTGATCCAGATATTCGAAGTAACTGGTGACCGTCGCGGCCGGAGGGACGGAGCCCACGGTGGTGCTGGCGGCCATCGTCCCGCCCAAGCCGGGGTCGTTGAACACCAGGGCTAGCAGTTGCTCCATCTTGTCCTGAGTCAACTCGGTGGCGCGTGTGGCAACGTTTCCTTGCGACTCATTTTGTGCGATGGCAATCAGGAAGGGGCTGAAGAGCGCCCCGACCACGATCAGGAGGATCGCCAAAGCGATCATCGCTTCGATCAAGGTGAAGCCGTGGCCGCCGTGCATGCCGGCGAACCGCCGCTTGCCTGAAGCTCGCCGCACGTTGTTTAAAACGTTTTCCACGTTGTACCACCTACATACTGCTGCGTGGTCGGCTGACCCCCGATGGACACGGTAACCGCGTACACCCGACCAGCGCTGTTCGTGATATAAATTCCCGCCGTTCCGATGGGGCTTCCCGTGCTGTCCACGGATACTCCCCGGGAGTTAAAAAAGATGAGCGAGGATTGCGCCAGAGTTGTTTGGCCGACGGCCGGGGATATTACACTCCCCGATCCAAACGTCACTCCCTGCGACAGGTTTTGCGCGGCGGCGCCCGTCTCGATCGCGTATATGGCGTTGGCCGTGTTGCACAAGCTGGTGCACAATTCAAGTTGGTAAGTGTTGGCCGTAAGGTCAAAGTTCAAGCGCGCTGGCTGGGACGTTGCTGCCGCGCGCATACGAGCCAGGGAGAGTTGCGCCGCAATGCCTCTGACATCGTTCATTGCTCGGTAACTTTGCAACATCCCGTTCAGGTTTGGGAGGGCAAACGCTATCACCACCAGCATAAGGGCAATCACGATCACCACTTCGAGAATCGAAAACCCAGCATTCTTCTTCGCCATCATAAAGGTTTGTGCCTCGGTCTCCTCAGACACTTCCACGCTTACTTGCTTGCGTTTCTTGGCCCATTTCAGGAAATATCCTAACCCACTGTTTTTGAATAAGTTACATACTCGGGGAGGGGCGTTGCCAGGAACAGACCTGAGGGGGGAGTTACAAAATGTAACGCTTTGCGCAAACCTAGGAATCCTTTGAGCATCTTCGACCTCGCAATAGGGTCAAGAAATGGCCACGAGCTGGATCGCGAGCAAATTAAGGTCGAGACGTAGGGCTGAGAGCTACGTCGCCTACGAGATCGATTTCTGGCCGCAAATCGACCTTACTTCCCCAAGCATTTTCATATGTAAACTCCGCCGCCGTCGGTACAAATGGTCACTTGGTACTAATTTTTTCTAGTACCTTTGTCTCATGCTCGCTTTGGTACTTGAGGTTGTTCCAAAACCCGGCCACCCGGCCCACCCGGCCTGTATTCCTTGCAAGAACGAGGCTTAATACGGATAATCTGGGGGAGATTTGGCCAAAATCGTTCTAGCCAATCGCCTCCCGCTTTGGGGTGTGAAGAGACAATTCTGATCGTTAACTTCTTGGCCCTCTTTGAGTTTCTCGACAAGTTCCCGTGCTTCCTTTTCGTCCACTACCTGCACTGCCCGCCGCTGTACCAGTTGTGTCGTGCCTATTAAATGCCGTCCTCCGCGACGCGTCAGCGCCTCAAGGAATCTCGAAACCCGGAAGCCGCAGCGCCTTCGGGTCGAATGTCAAGGTGTAGAAACAACCCGCTCTCGCGCCGAGCGCCCTGATGACTGCATCGGCGAAAGACCCCTGTCCATCATCCTTCAGGGCGATCATGGTACTGAGAACTTCCTGCTCGTTTTCCACAACAAGCACATCGGTCTGAAGCATGCGCTCGAAAACCGTAGCGATTTCATTGGTCCCTAGCCGGTAGGCCGTTCGAGCACCCAGACGGTCTCGACCATCGGTACAGACGAAGCCGGGCTTTTCTTCAGTTCGTCGGCGTTCGATTATCTCCGCCGCCTTTGGCGATTGAATTGGATCGTCGTGGGTTAGGTAACGGACGAGAATGTTGGTGTCGAGCCCGATCATCGACGTGGCACACGCGGCGCGGCGCCGGCGGCATCTTCTGCAGCACCCTCGGTCATCTCGACGATGGCCTCCGGCGCCGCGATTTGACGAGGCCTCGTAAGGACGATGCATGGAGTTTCGGCAAGAGGACCACGCTGCCACCAGGATGCACGCAGAACTTTCGCCTGACCCTTGACAGTGATTGCAGATTCCGACGAGCCTTTGCTCCGAGTTGGGACCTGCAACGCGCGACGCTGCCTTCTAGCGGGCGTCCCGCGTTGCAAATGGCAGGGCCGACTGGCGGTGGAACCGACGACCCTGCTGCCCCATTTCCCATATTGAATCCAAGCTGGTCGAGATCATTTGCAAATGACTCTGGGCATTGATAAGGCGGCGCGGAATGACAACCTGCTTCTCTTTCGCCGTTTGTTTCTTCTTACCCTGCAGAGTCACAAGCTTGACGCTATTGAGGTTGACGGCGAGTGGCGCGTCATTGATTGACAGGTTATTTCTTGATTCTTATCGCCGCGCCCGAGGGTTGCGAATGCGCGTGGTTGTGGCAAGTCAGGCTGCAGGAATTTGTTGCCCGTGAATAAGAAATGGGAGTGGATCCGTTTGGCGCGACGACGTTGATATCAAAATTCACTAGTCTTTCTCCGGAAATACTGGCGTTGCTGGCACCTATTCCGTGTGCGGTATGACACGCGGAACAGGAGAAGCCGTCATTGATGTGCCGAGCGTGCTCCGTGAAACTCGAGTTGGAGAGGATTTGGTTCAGATCGTGGCACTTCGCGCACATAGCGAACGGCCCATTCACGCTAAGGTCAGGGCTAGGATAGACATTGGTGATCAGCAGGCCAGGGCCAGCGGACTGGCTGAACTCGTAGCGGCGCTCCAGAATATGCGTCCACTTCGAACCGTGCGGACCATTCGGACCGGCGCCGCCAAATTCACGATTGTCATCGCTATTGTGGCAATCCGTGCAAAGAATGCGCGTCCCCACCGAACGCCCCAGGGTGATGCCATCAAGCTGGATCATCTGAGCACGCAGGCTCGGTTGCGATAGTGGGCTCGAGCGGTCATGCGTCACCGGATGACTCGAGGAGGAAGTGAGCGCGAATTCCGGGATGAGGTTAAGAGGGTCCCCGGCGGATACCACGCGCAGCGGATGGTATCCATACTTGGGATCCAGGACCTTTCCCGCGCTCGTGCCATGGCAGCGCAAGCAGTTTTCATATTGGTTGATCGCAGGATTGAGAACGCTCACGCCATCCAAAGCATTAATCCCGGCGACGGCTGTTTCTGAAGCGCGGATAGCCGGAGGCGGAGTAAACGTGACAGCTTGATTCGAGGCGTGCGGGTTGTGGCAATCCACGCAAGTGGCATGGCGATTGTTATTGAGCACCGCGGTTTCGGCCGCGTCGTGAAGATTGTTGCCGGAAGGAATAGGATGCCCCGTCTTGGCGTACTCGGCAAAAATGTTGAGTGCAGCCGGAGAAACATTCGAACCGCCGCTGTGGCAAGCCATGCAATCCTGCTCATCCGGTCCGCGGAGCAAACGCGCCGTTCCACGCGCATTGTGCGAAACATGGCACGAAGTGCAAGCGTTCAGCGCGACCGTGCTGTAGCTTCCAATGTTCGCCGTGACAGCGGTTCGCGATGAAGACGTGGCATGGATGCTAGTGGACCACCCCGCGAGGGGATTTACTTGCGCCGTGATCGTTCGGTTCGGATCATGACATGCCAGGCACATCTGACCACTCGAGCTGTCGCGAACCAGGAAGTTCATCGCGACGGGATCTTTTCCCTCTACGTGAGGATCATGACAAGACGTGCATTCCACGTTTCCCCTGACCAGTTTCACGGCGCCGGTGGGATCGGCGGTCTTGCCTTGCGCGGCAAGCGAAGCCACAAGGTCGATGCTGTCTTTCAAAGGAAGCACCAGGCTGACGGGATGCGACAGCTGCAAGTTTGTTCCGAGAATGTCAGCGCTCGCGATTGCGCCGGTGGTCGGAATCTTGCCGTAGACGACAGTTAGGCCGACGGCGACAGTTCCGTCGTGGCAGCTCAAGCACAAACTGGTGGCCGTGCCGGGCGCAGGCTGGGCGTTCCCCTTTCCGGTTTCGGTGGTGCTGGTATAGGGAGTGTAGGTTTGCGTGGACAGAGCCTGATTCCACAAGGCGATGTCGAGCCCCGAATGGGGAGCATGACAATACTGGCAAGAGCCCGGCAAAGCGCCACTCACGGGCGAAGTGCTTCCCGGACCCAAGCCGTGGCGGCCAATCACGTCCCCAGTGACTTGTGATCGCAGAGTTCTTCCCGCGAGCAGGAGAATCAGGCCAGCCAGCAATAGCCGGGACTTCATTGCATCCCTCCCCTGCTTTGTTTGCCGAGCCCGTAGTAGCGGTAGACCTGGATACGATGGTTGTAAGAATCCACTACATAAATACGGTCGTCTCGGTCAATGAACAGGCCGGTCGGCAACTGGAATTGTCCGGCGCTCGAACCGGCATTTCCAAAGTAGTAGAGCAACTGGCCTTTGCGGTTGAACGCCTGGACGACGCTCCAAAGTCCGTCCACCACGTAGAGATCGCCTTCGGAATCAACAGCCACGCCTTTCGGCCGGAACATTCCGCCGGCGCTGTCGCCGATCTTCCCAATCGCGTACTGAAAAATACCGGACCTGTCCAGCACCTGCACGCGGAAATTCATGGCGTCGACAACCAGAAGGTTCTCGCCGTCGAACCGCAATTCCGTGGGGAGATTGAATTCTCCCTCGGCTTGCCCATGCTTGCCGATTCTCTGCAAGACACTTCCCTGCATGTCGAGCATGAAAATCTGATCGCGAAGCGTGTCGGTGACGTAAATTCGCTCGGCCGCGGAGTCCACGGCGATTCCGGTGGGTCGTTTGAAGAAACCTTCGCCATATTTCAAGCTGCCGATGACGCGGCTGAATTTTCCATTGGAATCAAAGACGAAGATTTTGCCGGCTTCGGAATCGGTGACGTAGATATTGTCGTGCGCATCGACGCCAACGCATTGCGGAGCAAGCATGGCGTCTTTACTCTTCTCCCGGTGAGTGATGAATTTGTATTTACCATGCTTGAAATCGAAGATGTGGACTCCGGCAGCTCCCGGATCGCTCACGATGATGCGTTCGCGCGAGTCGGTGACGATGCTATAGGGGCGCACCATGGAATGGAACTCCGGCGCACCCGCTACCATGTCCAGTGTGCGCTTCCAGAATCCGCGCTTTGGTCTCACCTCGCGCTCGGAACTGAAGCTGCGCTCGTAGCTGAGCTTGCGTCCGCCCAGCAGCATTAGTTCCGGGACGCTTGAAGTGCCCGGCTTCTCTTTCCGTTGCGGTGATGCCCAGACGTTGGCCAACGATAGAAAGGCAATCGCAGCCAAGCTCAAGACGAATTGCAAAGATTTCCCGCGCGCTGCGCTTAGAAGAAGTTGAACCATCGCGACACACCAAGAAAGAAAGACGATACTAGATTCGGCGGAGCGCCTGTGGCACTAAAGCCCTGCAAGAGCCTGGTGTAACCGCCCGTGAAATACATCTTGCGGAATTGATACTGTACCTGGGCGTTGAACTGGTTGGTCTTGTTCCAGGATGCAGCGCCGCTATTGTTGGTATTCAGGCTGGCGTGGGAAAAGGCGCCCGCGACGGTAAACCTGCGCACCGGCGTACTGGACACGCTAAAGGAATAACTCTGTCCGCCATAGAGGATCAGCAAGTTCCCGGGAATGACCGGCGGGATCGGCGTGGGTACGATACCGCCAGCATTGACCAAGCCCTGACCGCTAGATTTTGCATAACTGGCGCTCGTGCCGATCCAGTGAGAGTAAGAAAGCCCGGTGGAATAACTTTGGCTATCGCTCGCGGTTCCGGGCAGCATGGTCAGGCCAGTCCGTGAACCTCCCGCCGTCCCACTCCAGGAAAAATTGGCTCCAAAGGAACGGCGCAAGCTGGCGGAATAGGAATAATACGAGGTCGTGTACAAGACCAGCAGCGTCTGCATGTTTTGCGAATAGCTGAAATTCCCGCCGGCATTCCATCGCCCCATCGAGTGGTTGTACCCAACGGAAGTGTTCAAGCCAAGGGAGTTCACATTGCTGTTGTCCGACGTGTTGTCTGAAGCAAACACGGAAGCGTTAAAACCACCACCAAAAAGCACGCGTCCGTAACTCATTCCGCCACCGACCGAATTTGCCCCGTAGGCCTGGCCCAGATAACTTTGCTCGCGGCGCTCGCCAAAAACTTGCGTCTGGAGATTCTGCAATAAAGAGTAGCTGGCGCTTCCAATCATGTCCCAGG
>Ga0307474_10000329_pt1 | contig 35004 bp, 29 predicted proteins | sample atmos_gasesECM1C_2_FD_203312 | JGI IMG/M metagenome (GOLD analysis project Ga0307474, IMG submission 203312) | Hardwood forest soil microbial communities from Morgan-Monroe State Forest, Indiana, United States - atmos_gasesECM1C_05 | ecosystem: Environmental > Terrestrial > Soil > Temperate... | reverse complement strand
TCACCGAGGACTGCTTAGGGTCACAAGCGGCGATCTGAACCCGCGCCGACCAAGATTGCGAGGCTAGCATAGGGTCTAAAAGCGTCGCTTGAGAAGGTGGCGTGTGCGTACGTAGTGAGCGCTGCTAGATTTTGCGATGGGTCGCGACCGCGAGGCCCCTCATCGTGCCAGCTCGTCGATCAGCGCCTTGGCCTGCTTGAGGTCCAACGTGTCAAAGCCCTCGGTGAACCAGCCGTAAACCGGCGAGAGCAGCTCGTTCGTCGTTTCGATGGCGGTCATTGCCAACTCAATGTAGCGCCAAGCCTCCTTCATATGACCAAGTTTCGCATGTGCCATTGCCAAATACGTCAAATGTATCGGCGTCCAGAGCGTTGATCCTGTGGACCGCCATGTCGTGATTGCCGACGTCATCATCGGGATCGCATCCGATATTTGACCTTGTTAGGGCAAATAACCTGCCCTGGATCATCACGGCGCCCGTTTTCCAGAACACGGCACCCTTTCACTTTTAGCCTGCATCAATTCCTAGCAAGTCGGCGCTGACACACTCAGCCGTCCGTCAATCGCGGTTGACAACAAACGGCGCGAAGATAGAGCCCGTGCCTTCGGGCAGCGGCCGGTGCCAATATCGGTAGCATTCTCAGGTTAGCCATAGCCAAGCCAGCCCCCTAGCATTTCTGCTGCACGGCGCGGACCATACCTAAGCGACCCTGCAATGGCCGCCGCACTTGGGGCCAGTACGCGCGTGGAAACTTTTCGGCTTCGTTCGCCCAAGGCCGCAAAAATTGTTGGCCTTTCCGTTGGCTTTTTTCAAGGTCGCGCAACGATAGTGACGCAATTACAATTGCTTGCGCCTATAGTGGGGGTCCTTTCCTGGCACCATTTTGCCCATCGCCCGGCTTTGGCTGGCCGAGCTCAAAGAGCGACTCCCGAAGTATTCTTCAGGGAATAGCAGGGACTCATAGTTCCGGGCGCCGTCGAACGCCCGATAACTCGCCATCACGCCTTGGGCTTTGATCGAGCATATCCTTGCGGAAAAACCGGTTGTCCACCTTTCCGGATCATGCTGTAGCATCGACCAGACCAGAGGCCAGAATTCAATGACCGTACGCCTGCACCGCGGCGACCTGCCCGATCTTTCCCGCTACGCCTCTTCGGTGGCAATCGACACCGAGACCATGGGACTCAATCCGCATCGCGACCGGCTCTGCGTGGTGCAGTTGTCGAACGGCGACGGCAGCGCCGATGTGGTGCAGATTCCCAAGGATCATGCCGAGGCTCCCAACCTGAAGGCGCTGCTCGGCAATCCAAACATCACAAAGATTTTCCACTTCGCTCGTTTCGACATTGCCGTGCTCTATCACACGTTCGGCGTGATGCCCCAGCCGCTGTATTGTACCAAGATCGCCTCCCGCCTGACGCGCACCTACACCGATCGACACGGGTTGAAAGATCTGGTGCGCGAACTGCTCAACATCGACCTGTCGAAGCAGCAGCAGTCCTCTGACTGGGGCTCGCAACAGCTGTCGGAGGCGCAGCTTGCTTACGCGGCCTCCGACGTGCTGCATCTGCATGCGCTTCGGGAGCGGCTCGATGTCATGCTTGCGCGTGAGGGTCGCACCGAACTCGCCCAGGCCTGTTTCGACTTCCTGCCGACGCGGGCCAAGCTCGATCTGCGCGGCTGGGAGCTCGAAGATATCTTCGCGCATTCGTGACGCGCTCGTACCGCCTCCTCCGGGAGCGGTACGGCAGCGCCGACCCAAGGGCAATTGTTAACGTTTCCCGCCCTGTTTCGGACACAGTCGTCAACCCAGTTCCCAACTGCATAGTCGGTCATTGCGGGGTAGAATGGGCGATCCTCCCCGCCATCAGGAGCAGCGGTGAACTCGGTCCAGAACCCGGCCTACAAAGCGAGCCTCGAGGCGCGCTTCGCCATCGCTGCGCGGCACAGCCGGATGGTGCGGGCGCTGCGCATCGCGGTGCCCGCGGCGGTCGTTCTGGCGATGGCGGCCGTTGTCTTCATCTCGTTCTTCAACAAGTACCGCATCGCTATCCCCAAGTTCGACATCGGCAAGCTCGTGGTGTCAGGCACCAAAGTCACCATGGAATCGCCGCATCTGTCCGGCTACTCGGCTGACGACCGGCGGCCTTATGAGCTCTGGGCCAAGACCGCGACCCAGGACGTGACCGACCCGGACCATGTCGAGCTGCACACGCTGCGGTCCAAGGTGTTGATGGAGGATCAATCGATCGTGACGCTCGATGCCCGCACCGGGCTTCTCGACAACAAGCAGCAGACGCTCGACCTGCATGACGACATCCATATGGTGACCTCGACCGGCTATGAGGCGTGGCTCAGCCACGCCTTTGTCGACATGGCCAAGGGTACGGTCGATTCCGAGCAGCATGTCGACGTCAAGCTGACCAATGGCACGCTCAGCGCCGACCGCCTGCACATCACCGACAGCGGCGCGATGGTGCGCTTCGATGGCAATGTCGTGATGCATCTCGATCATCTGGAGGCTGACAATTCGGCGACGACGGAAGCGAATGCCGCGCCCGCCGAGCCTGCGCCGCCGCCTCCGCCTGTCCCACCGGCGCGGACACGCACGGCTTCCGGCAAAACCAATTCGAGAAAATGAGCATGCCTTCTCCTCCACAATTTTACCGCGCGCGCGGACAGCTTGCCGCCATCGCTCTTTTCGTTGCGTTCGGCGCGCCCCTCGCGGCGAAAGCGCAGAGCTCGGCGACAGGCGTGCCCAACGCGATGCAAGGTTTTGCGCAGAATCGCGACCAGCCGATCCAGATCGAGGCGGCGTCGCTCGAGATGCGCGACAAGAAGAAGGAAGCGACGTTCTCGGGGAACGTGAAGGTGGTGCAGGGCGACACCACCATGACCTCGAAGACGCTGGTCGTGTTTTACGAATCGAGCGGGCAGGGACAAGGACAGGGACAGCAGTCCCCGCCCCCGGCTAACGCCAAGAGCGCAAAGGCGGCACCTGCGACGGCGCCCGGCGCGCCGATGCAGTCGGCAACGCCAGGTCCCGGCGGCAGCTCCTCGATCAAGCGACTCGAGGCGCATGGCAATGTGGTCGTCACGCAAAAGGACCAGGTCGCGACAGGCGAAACTGCGATCTTCGACACCAAGACCAACCTGATCACCATGGTGGGCGGCGTGGTCCTGACCCAGTGCAAGAGCGTGCTGCGCGGCGACCGCCTTTTCGTCGACATGACCACCGGCGTCTCCCGGGTCGAGTCGGACACCGGCAAGGTCCAGGGCCTGTTCGTCAATAACCAGAGCGGCCAGGACAGCGGGTGCGCCGGCCAAGAACCCGGGCAGACAACTGGCCAACCCTCGAATCCGGCGCCCACCGCCGCCGCGAAGCCCGGTCCCGGATCGCCGCTGTCCATTCTCAGTCCGAATAAACAGAAATAGATTCAATCACTTCTGCGGGCTCCAGGGCTGTGGTTGAAGCTCGAGGCGCAAGCCTGTATTTAGCTCGGGATCGAAGCGCGCATCCGGCTCGAACCGTCATTCTGAGGTGCGAGCGTAGCGAGCCTCGAAGGATGAACGGCCCCGCTGCGAGAGTCGGGCCATCGCCCTTCGAAGTTCGTTGTCGCGAGCACCTCAGGATGACGGGACCAATCGGGAGCCCGTGACGTCGGGTGTTCCGCTGGGCAAGGAGCGTCCAATCCTTCATCCTGAGCACACGAATCAAGCCGCGGGCGGCCGGCTACGGAACAGCTTTTTGGGAAGGCGTGAGAAGCGAAGCGCGGATGGTCGATTTATTCAGCATGTTCCGTGGGCGCCCCGCCAAGCGCGGCCAGACCGGGTTCGCCCGTGCCCAAGATGACATCACCGCCTTCGGCGATGGCTACGGAGAAATGGTGCCAAGCGCCGTGCGCGACGCGCCGCCGATCGCCCGCGATGTACCGGCCGGCAGTCTCGAGTTCGCAAGTCCGGCGCCGCATGTCGAAGCCCCGCAGCCGCAAGCCCAACGGCCGCGCCAGCGTCCGCCGTTGGCAAAATCTGCGCCACCAGCCCCTGCCGCCCCGGCCAAGGCAGCCGGCGGCGTCCGGATGCTGCGGCGTCCGGGTTTCCTGGCTGTGCATAGCGTGGAGAAGAGCTTCGGCAGCCGTCAGGTGGTGCGGGGAGTCTCGATCTATGTCCGCCGTGGCGAGGCCGTCGGGCTTCTCGGCCCGAACGGCGCCGGCAAGACCACCGTGTTCTACATGATCACCGGCCTGATCAAGGCCGACCGCGGCGCCATCGAGCTCGACGGCCATGACGTGACGCAGCTGCCGATGTATCAGCGCGCGCGCCTCGGCATCGGCTATCTGCCGCAGGAAGCCTCGATTTTCCGCGGCCTCACCGTGGAGCAGAACATCCGCGCGGTGTTGGAGGTGGTCGAGCCGTCGAAGAAGAAGCGCGAGCATGAGCTCGATTCGCTGCTCGACGAATTCAATATCACACGCTTGCGCAAATCGCCGTCGATCGCGCTGTCCGGCGGCGAGCGGCGTCGCGTCGAAATCGCCCGCGCACTCGCCACGCGGCCCAATTACATGCTGCTCGACGAACCCTTCGCCGGCATCGACCCGATTGCGGTCGGGGACATTCAGGATCTCGTCCGCCACCTTACCAATCGTGGTATCGGCGTTTTGATCACCGACCACAATGTGCGCGAAACGCTCGGGCTCACCGACCGCGCCTATATCGTCTATGCCGGAGAAATCTTGACGGAAGGCAGTCCGGAGGAGATTGTCAACGACCCCGACGTGCGGCGCCTTTACCTTGGCGAAGAGTTTCGCCTTTAGACTTTTTTTGCTCTGCGTCAAGCCGTGTACATCGGACACAGACTAGGATAAGCAAGAATCGGACCAAGTTGCATTTTGGGACGGTCTTGCCTCCATGGCGCTGACGCAGAGATTAGAGTTCCGCCAGTCACAGTCACTGGTCATGACGCCGCAGCTGATGCAGGCGATCAAACTGCTGCAGCTGTCCAATCTCGACCTGTCCACCTTTGTTGAAGAGGAACTGGAGCGCAATCCTCTGCTGGAGCGGGCGGCCGAGGCTCATGAGCCGCCGGTTCCCGGCGAGCAGGGGCCGGAACGCGCCGAAATGGCTGATTCCGAACATGCCGGCGTGTCCGAGGATTTTACCTCCGGCCAGTCCGACCTTTCGGGCGGGGCCGGTGAGGGGTTCGAGCCTGGCCAGGAGGACTGGCTGAGCCGCGATCTCGGCAGCCGCACCGAAATCGAGCAGACGCTGGACACCGGCCTCGACAACGTCTTTTCCGAGGAGCCTGCCGAAGCGGCTGCGCGCAGCGCCCAGGATGCGGCGCCGACCGCCTATACCGAATGGGGCGGCGGCGCCTCCAGCGACGAGGAATATAATCTCGAGGCCTTTGTCGCCGCCGAGGTTACGCTCGCCGACCATCTTGCCGAGCAGCTCTCGGTCGCCTTCACCGCCCAGTCCGATCGCATGATCGGCCAATATCTGATCGATCTTGTCGACGAGGCCGGTTATCTGCCGGCCGATCTCGGTCAGGCTGCCGAGCGGCTCGGCGCCAAGCCCGCCGACGTCGAGGCGGTGCTGTCGGTTCTGCAGCGCTTCGATCCGCCCGGCATCTGCGCGCGGAGCTTGAGCGAGTGCCTCGCGATCCAGCTGCGCGAGCTCAACCGTTACGATCCCGCGATGCAGGCGCTGGTCGAGCATCTCGACCTGCTAGCCAAGCGCGACCTCGCTGCCTTGCGCAAAGCATGCGGCGTCGATGACGAGGACATCGCCGACATGATCGGCGAGATCAGAAGGCTCGATCCCAAGCCCGGCCTGAGATTCGGCACCTCGCGGCTGCAGACCATGGTGCCTGACGTCTATGTGCGCCCCGGCCCCGATGGCGGTTGGCAGGTCGAGCTGAACAGCGACACGCTGCCGCGCGTGCTGGTCAACCAGACCTATTACGCGGAGCTGTCCAAGACGATCAAGAAAGACGGCGACAAGTCGTACTTCACCGATTGCCTGCAGAACGCGACCTGGCTCGTGCGCGCGCTCGACCAGCGCGCCCGGACCATCCTCAAAGTCGCAACCGAGATCGTGCGCCAGCAGGACGGCTTCTTTACCCATGGTGTGGCGCACCTGCGTCCGCTCAATCTGAAGGCCGTGGCCGACGCGATCCAGATGCACGAGTCGACGGTGTCGCGTGTCACCGCCAACAAATACATGGCGACCAACCGCGGTACCTTCGAGCTCAAATATTTCTTTACCGCGTCCATCGCCTCGGCCGATGGGGGCGAAGCGCATTCGGCCGAAGCCGTGCGGCATCACATCAAGCAGCTGATCGATGCGGAGGACACCAACGCCATCTTGTCCGACGATACGATCGTGGAACGTCTGCGCGCATCAGGCATTGATATCGCCCGCCGCACGGTCGCGAAGTACCGCGAGGCGATGCGCATTCCCTCTTCGGTACAACGCCGCCGCGAGAAACAGAGCGCGCTCGTCTTGCCGATGTAGGTTTGGTGAAAGCCTGCCGTATTTCTCCGGGTGCAGCGTGATTGCGCGCGGGGGTCAGATTGCGTCCGCCTCAAATCGCGTTAGTGTCAGTTTTCCCTGATCATCCAGTCGATGATCCCAAATCGGATCCCAAGGGAGGCCTACATGACTCTTCGGATTTCCGGCAAAAGCATCAGCGTCGGTGAGGCCTTGCGCGGACGCATCGGCGAGCGAACCGAGGAGGTCTTGAGAAAATATTTCGACGGTAATTTTTCCGGCCACATTACACTGAGCAAGGACGGCTTCGGCTTCCGTACCGATTGCGCGCTGCACCTGGATTCCGGCATTACCCTGGAGGCTGATTCCAACGCCCCCGACGCCTACGCCAGCGCAGACCAGGCGCTCTTGATGATCGAGAGGCGGCTGCGCCGCTACAAGAGCCGGCTGAAAGACCGCTCAGCACGCAAGGCCGCGGCCGAAGCTGCGGCATTCGCCGGCCTTGATGCCTCGAGCTATGTGATCGAGGCGCCGGGCGAAGGCGAAGAGGAAGTCACGGGCTACAACCCGGTCATCATCGCCGAGGCTACGACGGCCTTGAAACGGCTCTCGGTCAGCGAGGCTGTGATGGAGCTTGATCTCACCGGCGCCGCCTGCCTCGTTTTTCAGCACGGCTCCAGCGGGAGAGTGAACATCATTTACCGCCGTGCGGATGGCAATGTCGGCTGGGTCGACCCGCCGGCTGTGAAGCCATAGAAAAAAATGGGGCCAAATCAGGCGATTTGGCGGCTCTGCCAGCCGTCCACCGCTATTAAGGTAAGATTACGGGAAACGCGTTAGAGGTGTTGGCATGGCCATTGCGTTGGAGTAGAAGCGCCCCACATCAGGGACCCGGGGCAGGGATAAACCCCCCTCCCATCTCGCCTTCTTGACGCGGGCCGCGCAAGGCCTATTTCGCAACCTGACGGTTCAATTCACCCTCGGAACGTTCCATGACGATTACCGATCTGGTCGCACCCGAGGCGATTCTCCCGGCGTTGAAGGTCAACAGCAAGAAGCAGGCTTTGCAGGAGCTTGCCGCCAAGGCTGCCGAGCTCACCGGGCAGAACGAAAGGGCTGTGTTCGAAGTCCTGCTGCAGCGCGAGAAACTGGGCACGACTGCCGTTGGTTATGGCGTCGCCATTCCGCACGGCAAGCTGCCGAAGCTGGAAAAGATATTCGGCCTGTTCGCGCGGCTCGATCGTCCGATCGATTTCGAGGCCATGGACGGCCAGCCGGTCGATCTCGTCTTCCTGCTGCTCGCGCCGGAAGGCGCCGGCGCCGATCACCTGAAGGCGCTCGCCCGCATCGCCCGCCTCCTGCGCGACCAGGACATCGCCAAGAAGCTCCGCGCCTCCCGCGACGCCCAGGCGATCTATTCGGTGCTGGCGCTGCCGCCGGCAACCGCTGCGTAGGCTGAGCACATCCTCGAAGCCTACTCACGCGCCCTCAGCATGACGGAATGAGCGAACTCACTCCGCCGCCTGCGCCAGCATCCGCGGCGCCCGCGCCAACCATCCCTCGATGAAATGCTTGAGCCAAGCGCGCTCAGCGACGTCGTAGACAGCGCGATCCGCAAAGTGCTGGTGACGCGGACGGGCGCCCGGCGCGTCCATGCGGTCGCAGCCGCGGGTGGTCCAGCGATGAATCATGGCGTAGGTCACGTCGGGATGGAATTGCAGGCCGTAGCAGGTGTCGTAGCGAATCGCCTGCACCGGGAAATCGTCGCCGGAGGCCAACAGCTCGGCGCCATAGGGCAGCTCGAAGCCCTCGCGGTGCCAGTGATAGACCTCGGCCGGCCAGTCCGGGCAGAGGCCCGTGCCCGCCGCAGTGGGACGGATCGGGTAATAGCCGACTTGAACAATGCCTTCCGGGTGCGGCGCGACGGCGGCGCCGAGCTGTTTCGCGAGCATCTGCGCACCCAGGCAAATGCCGAGGAATGGACGCCGCTCGCGCAGGGGGATCTCGATCCAGTCGATCTCGGCGCGGACATAGTCGTCGGTGTCATTTGCGCTCATCGGACCGCCAAAAATGACGGCGCTGGCATGGTCATCCAGCGTTGCGGGGAGGGCATCCCCGAAGCGCGGTCGACGGATATCGAGCCGATAGCCCAGCGCCCGCAGCGCGTTGCCGACCCGGCCGGGGCTGGATGTCTCCTGGTGTAGGACCACCAGCACCGGCCGCAAAGCCTCCGGCCCGCTCGACTTCAGGGTCGGGGAGCGGGCGGGCGGAAAGGAAACCAGGCTCTGGCCGCGAAGGTATTTCGAGCGATTCGACATTGGCTCGCGCAAAGTTTTCCTCGGACCCAGCCGAAATCGTACCGAGGCAATCCTTAATTTCGTGTGAGTTCGAGCACACGAGCAAGCAAGTCGCGGGCCAAGACCGTAGTCCTGCGGAGGCGCGGTCTTACCTCGCTCCGCTTGGGCGTGGAGTACGGGCGGAGGGGCTCTGGCAGCTCACCCTGATCGGCAAAGGCGATCTTCAACACTTCGGCGATCGGGTGGAGGTCTCGGCGTTGCCAAACCCCAGCCCCGGCGCTGGAGGCGAAAGCGTATGGTTGTTCATCACCGTGCCGCAACTGCCGCGGGCGGGACTTCGCTCGCATGCGAGCACCCCGTCAATCCAATTTCGCTAGTCAGAATCTATATTTACTTCAGTAGTCGTACGGAATTGCCACAATTGTGTTCGTCCGTCATGATTTTAAATGTGAGTCGGACCACCGCGATCCTGTTGTCCTTGGGATCGGGCCGGAAATGTCCTGAGCGAGAATCGCTCGGCATCGCGAGAGGCGATGCACCTCAGTGTGGCGTATCCGCAAATCCCGTAAACTCCTCAAGGATTTCTTCCATGTTGACGATCGTATTGGCCACCCAAAAGGGCGGCAGCGGCAAGTCCACGCTTGCCATTGGCCTCGCTTTGGCGGCCAAGCAGGCCGGCCACACCGTCCGCCTCATCGAGACCGACCCACAAGCCACGCTGATGAACTGGCAGACTCGCCGCGGCCTCGCCGAGCCGCTGATTGAAGCCGTTCATGACGTAGCCGCGATCGAGCCCCGCTTGGAAGCGCTTCGCGCAGGCGGCGTCACGCTCGCAATCATCGACACCGCCGGCGGCGTCAGCGCTGCAACCACGGCGGCGATCCGCCATGCCGATCTCTGCATGATCCCGGCACGCCCGAGCGTTGCGGATATCGAGGCGACAGCCTCTACGCTTCAGATCGTGCGCGCCTGGAAGAAGCCGTTTGCCTTCATCCTCAACCAGACGCCGATCCGCGGGGCGCGTATCACCAATGCCGCCACCACGCTTGGCGACGAAGCGGCGCTGGAGCTTTCGGATGTGCTGGCCCAGCCCTTCATCGTGATGCGCAACGATCACCAGGACGCGTTGGCAGCGGGACTGGCGGTCAGCGAATATGCGCCGACTGGCAAATCGGCCGGCGAAATCCGCGAGCTTTGGCAGTGGACCGAGGCAAAGCTCAACGGCCGTACCGCGACCGCTGAAGTCGCCGACGAGCAGACGGACTCGCCGTTCCCGATCATATTCGTCGAGACATCAGCGGAAGCGCAGAGGCCGGTGATCCGGCTCGCCGCCTTGCGCGACGGCGGCCCGAACTGGGACGCTTGTTTGTAGCTCTCTATCTCCCGCCCTCTCCCCGCCCTTCTTTGCGGGGAGGGGGAGGCGATCTCACGCCCACCTTCACTTCTGGCACTTTGGGCACCAGAACGTCGAACGGCCGTTTTGGGTGAAGCGGCGGACTGTGCCGCCGCATCCTTTGGTCTGGCACGGCTCGTCCTCGCGGTCATAGACCTGGAACGAATGCTGGAAATAGCCGAGCTCGCCCGAAGCCTGGCGATGATCGCGTAAGGATGAACCGCCGGCCTTGATCGCCTCGTTGAGTACTGCGTGGATCGCCTCCACCAGGCGTCTCGCATGGTTCGTCGGCTCGCTCCCGGCAACGCCGTTGCGTTGTCCGGCCTTTGTTGCCAGCGTCGCGGCAAGCCGGCGCGGCGATAAATGGGCGCGATAAAGCGCCTCGCAGACATAGATATTGCCGAGACCGGCGACCACGCGCTGGTCCAGCAGTGCCGCCTTCAGGCTCGTCTTTTTGTTGGCGCAGGACCGCGCCAGCATCTCGGCATCGAACGCGTTGCCGAGCGGCTCGGGACCGAGCCCCTGCAATAGCGGCTCCTCATCCATCGCATGGCGAGCGATGATCTTCATGTAGCCGAATCGGCGCGGATCGTTGAACACGACATCGGCGCCCGACGACATGTGAAACACCACATGATCATGTGCCTCGTCCTTGTCGCGCGGATGGTGAAACTGGCCCGGCGTAGCCTCTTCACCCACTTTAAGGATCCTGAACGAGCCCGACATGCCCAAATGCATCAGAAGCACGTCGCCCGAGGCGAGGTCGGCGAGCAGATACTTGGCGCGGCGTCCGAGCCCGGTGACGGTCTGCCCGTTCAGGCGGGCGGAAAAATCCTTCTGAAATGGAAATCGCAAGTCCTTGCGGCGGGCTTCCGCATGAACGATTTTCGCCCCCTCCATGACCGGCTGCAGGCCGCGGCGGACGGTCTCGACTTCAGGCAGTTCTGGCATTTTGGTCATTCACCTTGGCGGGGTGACGTGATAGCGCCATTGCGGCCGGCGCGCTATGGTCCCGGCCCGACTGCCGCCCCCTCGTCATCGCGAGGAGTGGAGCGACGAAAGCGATCCGGAGCCTCGCGCGGGGGCCTGGATTGCTTCGCTTGCGCTCGCAATGACGGGTAAAATTTCCTATGTCCGCCCCGGACCTCCAGGACCTTGAAGAGTATGAGTCAACCGGACCAGACCACGCATTTCGGCTTCCGCGACGTGCCGCTCGGCGAGAAGCAGACGCTGGTTAATGAAGTATTCCACAGCGTGGCCTCGCGCTACGATTTGATGAACGACCTGATGTCGATGGGCCTGCACAGGGTCTGGAAAGACATCATGATCAATAAGCTGAACCCGCCGAAGGGCGATGCGCCCTTTGCCCTGCTGGACGTGGCCGGCGGCACCGGCGATATCGCCTTTCGCGCGGCGAAAGCGTCCGGTGCGGGCTTTCAGGCGACCGTTTGCGACATCAATGAGAACATGCTGCGTGTCGGGCGCGAACGCGCCGCCGCCCGGCACCTCGACGACCGCGTCTCCTTTGTCGAAGGCAATGCGGAAGCGCTTGCCTTCCCCGACCGCTCTTTCGACGGCTACACCATTGCCTTCGGCATCCGCAACGTGCCGCGAATCGATCTCGCGCTGAAACAAGCGTTTCGTGTGCTCAGGCCCGGCAGTCGTTTTCTGTGTCTCGAATTCTCCAACGTCGAGGTGCCGGGCCTCGACCGGCTCTACGATCTCTTTTCTTTCAAGGTGATCCCGCCGCTCGGCCGCGTGGTGACGGGCGATGCCGAGTCCTATCAATATCTCGTGGAATCCATCCGCAGATTTCCCAAGCCTGCCGTCTTCGCCGACATGATTCGCGCGGCCGGCTTCTCTCGCGTCAGCTGGCAGATCCTGTCCGGCGGCATCGTGGCACTGCATTCGGGCTGGCGTTTGTGATCTCTGCTGCAACCCACATCCTGCGGCTGTCCCGGGCCGCCTTTGTGCTGGCGCGCGAAGGCGTGTTCGGCGTCGTCGATCCTGCGCTGGTGCCGCCGCCGGGACAGCTCGCGATCAAGATCGCGCGATTGGTCGAGCGGCGCGGCGCCAAATCCGGCCCGCGGCTGTCGCGCGCGCTGGAGCGCATGGGCCCGGCCTATCTGAAGCTCGGCCAGTTTCTGGCGACGCGTCCCGACGTGGTCGGCGTCGTGTTGGCGCGCGACCTCGAAAGTCTGCAGGATCGCCTGCCGCCGTTTTCGCAAGGCGAAGCGGAAGCCGCGATCGGGATCGCGCTGGAGCGGCCGATCAACCAGGTCTTTGCAAGCCTCGGCCCGCCGGTCGCGGCCGCGTCCATCGCACAGGTGCATCGCGGCGAGGTCTTGCGCGACGGCGTGCGCCATCCCGTGGCGATCAAGGTGCTGCGGCCCAACGTCGCCTCGCGCTTCCGCCGCGATCTCTCCGACTTCTTCTTTGTCGCCCACAAGGCGGAGGTGTATTCGGCCGAAGCGCGGCGGCTGCGGCTGGTCGAGGTCATCAACACCATGTCGCGCTCGGTTTCGATGGAGATGGATCTGCGGCTGGAGGCTGCCGCGCTCTCCGAGATGGCGGAGAACACGGAAGGAGATCCGGATTTCCGTGTGCCGAAGATCGATTGGGACCGCACCGCCCACAATGTGCTGACCATGGAATGGGTCGACGGCATCCCGCTCTCGGACCATGCGCGGCTCCAGCAGGCCAATGTCGACCTGCCCGATCTCGGCCGCAAGGTGATCCAGAGCTTCCTGCGCCATGCGCTGCGCGACGGCTTCTTCCATGCCGACATGCATCCGGGCAATCTGTTCCTCGCTGAGGACGGCAGGCTGGTTGCGGTCGATTTCGGCATCATGGGCCGGCTCGGCACCAAGGAGCGGCGCTTTCTCGCCGAGATCCTGCTCGGCTTCATCACCCGCAACTATCGCCGCGTCGCCGAGGTGCATTTCGAGGCGGGTTATGTGCCCTCGCACCATTCTGTCGAGAATTTCGCGCAAGCCATCCGCGCCATCGGCGAGCCGATCCACAACCGCACCGCGGAAGAGATTTCGATGGCGCGCCTGCTCACGCTGTTGCTCGAGGTCACCGGCCTGTTCGACATGCGCACGCGCCCCGAGCTGATTCTGTTGCAGAAGACCATGGTCGTGGTCGAGGGGGTGGCGCGCACGTTCAACCCCAGGCTCGACATCTGGCGGGTGGCCGAGCCCGTGGTGCGGGAATGGATCGAGCTCAATCTCGGCCCGGTGGGGCGCCTCCAGAGCGCGGCCTCCGGCGCAGGCGAGCTCGCCCGCGTGCTGACAGGGCTGCCGACCATTGCTGCACGCGCGGTCGCGTTGCTGGAGCAGCTCGAGGTCCTGACGCGGGAGGGCGTGCAGCTGTCGCCGGAATCGATTGCCGCCATGGGCCGCAGCGAAGGCAGGAAGAGCCGCTGGCGTACCATCGCGCTCTGGATCATCGCAGCGACCTTTATCGGCATCCTGATCGCAGTCAAACAACTATGATTGCATTGCAATCATAGTTGTGATAGCATTGCTAGCATGTGAGATCGAAACCCATCGATTGGGCCGCAAGCGAGGTTTGATGGGTTTCGCTGCGCGCTCCACCCATCTCGTCCTGCCCAGGAAACGCCCCCATGGCCAGCCTGACCATCCGCAAGCTCGACGACGCCATAAAATCCTACCTTCGGCTGCGCTCGGCAAAGAACGGCCGCTCGGTCGAGGAGGAGGTCCGGGTCATCCTGCGCGAGTATCTGGAGGGAAGCCCAGTGCCGCCGGGAGTCTTCATGGCGGCTGCCCCGCTGGCACCGGCCGGTGATGCCCCCGCGACGACCCCGCAGCCTGCCCGGAACTCGGGCGAAGCCCGCATCACCTTGATCATTGGCGGTGGCATTGCCGCCTACAAGGCGCTGGACCTGATCCGCCGGTTGAAGGAGCGCCGCATCCAGGTCCGCTGCGTGCTGACCAAGGCCGCCCAGCAATTTGTCACTCCGCTTGCGGCCAGCGCGCTATCCGGCGCGCGCAGCTACACCGACCTGTTCGACCCGGACAGCGAGTTCGATGCCGGTCATATAAGGCTCGCCCGCGACTGCGACCTGATCTTGGTGGCGCCCGCGACCGCCGACCTGATGGCGAAGATGGCGCAGGGCCATGCCGACGATCTCGCCACCGCCGTCCTGCTTGCAGCGAGCCGCCCAATCCTGCTTGCGCCGGCCATGAATCCGATGATGTGGTCCAACGCCGCCACCCGACGCAATGCCGAGCAGCTCCGCCGCGACGGCGTCCATTTTGTCGGTCCCAATCCGGGCGAGATGGCGGAAGCGGGCGAAGCGGGCGTGGGCCGCATGGCCGAGCCGCTGGAAATCGCGGCCGCCGCCGAGCGCTTCCTGCGGCCCCTGCCGCCGCAACCGCTCGCCGGCAAGCGCATGCTGATCACCGCAGGCCCGACGCAGGAGGCGATTGATCCTGTTCGCTACATCTCCAACCGCTCGTCGGGCAAGCAGGGCTTTGCCATCGCGGCCGCCGCCAAAGCCGCCGGCGCCGACGTTACCCTGATCACCGGCCCGGTCGAGCTCGACGATCCCAAGGGCGTTGCCGTCGTGCATGTGGAATCGGCGCGGCAAATGCTGGAGAAGGTCGAGGCGACGCTGCCCGCCGATATCGCGATCTTCGCCGCGGCTGTGGCCGACTGGCGCGTTGCGCATGAGGGCGGCCAGAAACTGAAGAAGACCGCGGGAGAGCCTCCCCCACCGCTGCGGTTGGTCGAGAACCCCGATATTCTCGCGACAGTCTCCAAGCTGAAAGAAAAGCGGCCCGGCCTTGTGATCGGCTTTGCCGCCGAGACCGAGCATCTGATCGACAACGCCAAGGCCAAGCTGAGGCGGAAGGGTTGCGACTGGATCGTGGCCAATGATGTGTCGCCAGCCACCGGTACCTTTGGCGGCGATCGCAACGCCGTGCACCTGCTTCGCCGCGACGGCAGCGAGATCAGCGTCGACGACTGGCCGGTCATGACCAAGGACGAGGTCGCGGTCGCCCTTGTCGCGCAGGTCGTGGAAGCCTTGAGGACACCGGCATGAGCGCGGTCAAAATCGAAGTGTTGCAGCTACCACATGCCGCGGGCCTGCTGCTGCCCGCCTACCAGACCGCGCATGCGGCAGGGCTCGATCTGCTGGCCGCGGTTCCCGACGATGCGCCAGTCGTGCTTGAGGCCGGAAAATACGTGATGGTGCCGACCGGACTCTCGATCGCGCTGCCGGAGGGCTTCGAGGCGCAGGTACGACCGCGCTCGGGCCTTGCGGCCAAACATGGCGTCACCATTCTGAACGCGCCGGGAACCATCGATGCCGATTATCGCGGCGAGGTCGCGGTGCTCCTGATCAACCACGGCAGCGCCCCCTTCACCATCCGCCGCGGCGAGCGCATTGCGCAAATGGTGATCGCCCCTGTGTCGCAGGCTGAGTTTGTCCCCGTCACCTTACTGCCGCCAACCGAACGTGGCGCAGGCGGCTTCGGTTCGACGGGGCGTTAGACAAAACTCCGGATTCATTTTCATCGAAGTGGAGCGTTCGCCGCTCCACTTTTTGCACAACAAGATTCACGTTCACGGTCTGGACTCTTACCCCTGGAGTCCCCGTGGCGATATTGTTCTTTGATTCGCGGAAAACACGGAGAAACGCCGTCCGCGACAGTTGCGGAAATTTCTTTCGGTCTTGGGGCAATTATGTCAGGCGTAATCGTGGCGATGCGTCGGACGCTGCTGTCGTGCACTGCGCTCGCACGCAGCAGCCTGATCGGATTCGCCACTGCCACCCTGCTGCCGGCTGCTCGCGCGGTGGCCGGCGAACGGCCGGTGCTGGAGGAGATCGCGGGCCTGCTCGGCTACAATCGACAGGAAATCGCGGTGCTGGCGACCGCTCTGGCTCTGCTCGGCTTCTCCGTCGTATCCGCCATTCTCTTGATGCGCAGCCGGCTTTCGGCGGCGCGCAACGAAGCGCGGCTGAAGAGCCGGATTGGCGAATTGCAGGTGCAGACCGACAACTACCGCGCTCTGCTGTTTGCGGAACCCCAGGTTCTGGTTTGCTGGGACGCCGGCGACAACCGCCCGCAGATCTCGGGCGACATTTCGCTTCTGGTGCCGCCGGATTCGCCACAACGCGTACTCGCCTTCGGAACCTGGCTGCCGCCGGAACCTGCACTGCAGATCGATCATGTCGTGGACGCCTTGCGCGAGACCGGCGAAGGTTTTCTGCTCAACCTCACCACAACGAGCGGCCGGGCGATTGAGGCGATGGGCCGCGCCATCGGCGGTCAGGCCATATTCCGCATTCGCGAGCTCAGTGGCTTGCGTCGTGAACTTGCGGAAACCAATCTCCGCTTCAAGCGTCTGGCAGACGAGACCGAGATGCTGCGCGGCTTCGCCGCCGCCGCTCCCTGGCCGATCTGGACCAAGGGTGCGAGTGGTCTCACTTACGTCAACGACGCCTATGCCCATGCGACCGACGCCGCCAATGTCGCTGACGCCATCAGCCGCAATCTCGAACTGCTCGACAGTGCTGACCGCACCGAGATGGAGCGCGCACTGCATGGCAGCTCTGCCTTCAACGCCCGCCTGCCGATCGTCGCCAGCGGCGAGCGGCGCATCTATGACGTGCGCGCCATCAATATCGGCGAGGGCAGCGTCGGCATCGCCGTCGATGCAAGCGAAGCGGATGCGTTGCAGTCGGCCCTGGTGCGGATGGCGGACGCCCATCGCCGCACGCTCGACCAGCTCTCGTCAGGTGTTGCCGTATTCGACGGCCAGCGCCGGCTTGCATTCTATAACGATTCCTATCGTCGGCTGTGGGACCTCGAGACCACCTTTCTCGACGGCCATCCCGACGATTCGAGCGTTCTCGACCGCCTGCGCGCGGCACGCAAACTCCCCGAGCAGGCCGATTTCCGCGCCTGGAAGGCCAAGCTGCACGAGGCCTATCGCGCGGTCGAGGCCGCAAAGGACACCTGGTTCCTGCCTGATGGCCGCGCGCTTGGCGTCGTCACCACGCCGAACCCCGAAGGCGGCGTCACCTATCTGTTCGACGACGTCACCGAGAGCCTGGATCTCGCGCGTCGATTCGATGGACTGATCCGCGTCCAGCGCGAGACGCTGGACAGCCTTGCCGAAGGGGTCGCCGTGTTCGGCAGCAATGGCCGGGCGCAATTGTTCAATCCCGCTTTTGCCAGGATGTGGAAGCTCTCGGCAGATGCGCTGCGCGAGCAGCCGCATATCGACACGGTCGCCGGCTGGTGCCGGGCGCTGTTCGACGAGCCCAGGACCTGGCGGATGATTCGCGAGGCCATCACCGCGATCGAGAATCGGATCGACGTGCCGCTAAAGCTGGAGCGCAAGGACGGCAGTGTGCTCGACTGCATGCTCCGCCCGCTGCCTGATGGCGCCACCATGATGACCTTCCAGGACATTACCGACACCGAGAATGTCGAGCGCGCCCTTCGCGAGCGCAACGAGGCGCTCGAGGCCGCAGGGCAAATGAAGATCGATTTCGTGCACCACGTGTCCTACGAGCTGCGCGCCCCGCTGACGACCATCATCGGATTTGCGCATTTCCTAAGCGATCCCTCGACCGGGCCGCTGACGCCGAAACAAGCCGAATATCTCGACTACGTCACCAAATCGACCAATGCTCTGCTTGCGCTGACCAACAACATTCTCGATCTCGCAACCATCGATGCCGGCGCGATGCGGCTGGAGCTTGGGCCGGTCGACATCACCAAGGCCATCATGGCGGCGGCTGAAGGCATTCAGGACCGGCTCGCCACCGACCGCATCCGCCTCAAGGTCGAGGTCGACCCCAATGTCGGCGGCTTCACCGGCGACGAACGGCGCGTGGTGCAGGTGCTTTATAACCTGCTCGCTAATGCCGTCGGGTTCTCGCCACAGGACGGCACTGTTGTGGTTAGCGCCACCAGGACCGAGCGTAGCGTGGTGTTTTCCGTCAGCGATTCCGGTCCCGGCATCCCGCCGGACATGAAGGACAAGATGTTCGACTGGTTCGAAAGCCGGTCCCACGGCTCGCGGCACCGGGGCGCTGGCCTGGGGCTGTCGCTGGTTCGCTCCTTTGTCGAGCTGCATGGCGGCAAGGTGCGGGTGGATTCGGTGGTCGGCAAGGGCACCATGGTCACTTGCGACTTCCCAACCGATCAGGCACAGCGTAACGCTGCGGAATGACCGGACCTGGAACTTTCTCTTTGACGCTGCCCGACGAGGCCGCGACCGCACATCTGATGGCCGATCTCGCGCTGCTCGTTGGCGCCGGCGATATCATCACTCTTTCGGGCGATCTCGGCGCCGGCAAGACCACGGCGGCGCGGGCGATGATCCGCTATCTCGCCGATGATGAGGAGCTGGAAGTCCCGAGCCCGACGTTTACGCTGGTGCAGGCTTACGACCTGCTGTCCATTCCTCTGCTCCACGCGGATCTCTACCGCATCAGCGACGCCTCCGAGCTGGAGGAAATCGGGCTACAGCCTTTTCCTGACGCAACGGTGGTCCTGATCGAATGGCCGGAGCGCGCCGGCGATGCGCTGCCGCCTGACCGCATTGACATCGCTTTCAGCCATAGCAACGAGCTCGGTGCGGAGGCGCGCACAGTCGAGATCACAGGCCATGGCAAGGCTGCCGCGCAGGTCGAGCGGCTGAGATCGCTGCGGCAATTCCTTGAGAAGGCCGGCTTTGGCGAAGCAAAGCGGCGGCGCATGGCCGGTGACGCCTCGATCCGCTCGTATGCGCGGCTGCACAAGGGCGGCACCAGCTTCATCTTGATGAACTCGCCGCGGCGGCCGGACGGCCCGCCGATCTATGACGGCAAGCCATATAGCGCCGCCGTGCATCTGGCCGAAGACGTGAGCCCCTTTGTTGCTATCGACGAAGGCTTGCGCGCGCGTGGCCTCTCGGCACCCGAGATCTATCACGTCGATCTCCAGAGCGGCTTTCTTGTCATCGAGGATCTCGGCCAGGCCGTGTTCTTCGAGGGCGATCCGCCACGGCCGATGCAAGACCGCTATGAGGTGGCGACCGACATGCTGGTGGAGCTGCACCGCGAGGCGCGGCCCGAAACGCTGCCGCTTGCGGCGCATGCGAATTACGCCATTCCCGTCTTCGACACCAATGCGCTCCTGGTCGAGATCGGCCTTATGCCCGAATGGTACCTGTCTGATCGCGGCGCAGCCCTCAACGATGCCGCGCGGACGGAATTCGTCGCGATGTGGCGCGAGTTGTTAGCGGCATTGGTCACGGGACCAAGAAGCTGGGTGCTGCGCGATTTCCACTCGCCCAACCTGATCTGGCTCGAGTCGCGTGAAGGCATCAAGCGGGTTGGTCTGATCGATTTCCAGGATGCGGTGCTGGGCTCGCCGGCCTACGATTTGGTGTCGCTGCTGCAGGACGCGCGGCTCGACGTGCCGGAAATGCTCGAGCTCACACTGCTATCGCGCTACATCAAGGCACGGCGCGCGGCGGATGAGCATTTCGACGCCGGCGCGTTCGCCACGGCCTATGCCGTCATGTCGGCCCAGCGCAACACCCGCCTGCTCGGCACCTTCGCCCGGCTGAACCGCCGCGACGGCAAGCCGCAATATCTCCGCCACCAGCCGCGGATCTGGGCCTATCTCACGCGATCGCTGGAACATCCGGCGCTGGCATCGATCAAGGCCTGGTATGCCGCCCACGTCCCCCCGCCGGGTTCCTGACATCGCAGGGTTCCCGACCTTTACGGCTTGTTAGCCATCCTCCCGGTAATCTCTGCCGAGGCGCCTGTTTCCCTGGAGGGCCGAACGTGGCCCTTCGGGTCCGGATCATGCTGGAATCGCCGGTCTTACAACCGTCATCTCGGACCGCTAAGGCAACACGAATCGCACCGGCCTCGAATCAGCGTGATATGATCGGCCGCGCCCAACGAATCAAAAATCCAGTTCGAGCTCCCCTGCAGAGATCCCTGTAAGCACCACCCTGAGAGCGTCCCGAACATGCCGGTCAAGCCCACCAAAGCCATGGTCCTCGCTGCAGGTCTCGGCCTGCGCATGCGTCCACTGACCGAGAGGATGCCGAAGCCGCTGGTTGAGGTCGCAGGGAGGCCGCTGCTCGACCATGTCTTGGACAAGCTCACTGAGGTCGACGTCAGCGAGGCGGTGGTCAATGTGCACTATCTGCCCGACCAGATCATCGACCATGTCGCCTCGCGCGAAACTCCGCGCGTGATCATCTCCGACGAGCGCGATGCTGTGCTCGGCACCGGCGGCGGCGTGGTCAAGGCGCTGCCCAGGCTCGGCAATGCGCCGTTCTTCCATGTCAATTCCGACACGCTGTGGATCGACGGCGTGCGCTCCAATCTGACGCGGCTGGCCGAGACCTTCGACCCCGCACGCATGGACATTCTCCTGTTGATGGCGCCGACCGCGAACAGCATCGGCTATGGCGGTTCAGGCGACTACGCCATGCTGCCGGATGGCGCATTGCGCAAGCGGCGCGAGAACCAGGTGGTGCCGTTCGTCTATGCGGGCGCCGCCATCATCTCTCCCTCAATTTTCGCCGATGCGCCGAAAGCTGCGTTCTCGCTGACCAGGATGTTCGATCTGGCCAACGAGCAGGAGCGCCTGTTTGGGCTGCGCCTCGACGGCGTCTGGATGCATGTCGGCACGCCCGACGCCATTGCTGCTGCCGAAGAAGCGTTTCTGGAGAGCGTGGCGTAGCGAGTGAGCAGCTTGATAGGTGCCCGCCGGCCCGTTACCCCATCCTGCACGCGAGCATCCCCATAATCCTCGATGCTGAGGCCGGCCCGGCCATGACCAATCCGCGATCCACCCCTATATTGCGGCCTGATCTTCCGAATCAGGACTCTCATGCGCGTCTTCAGCGTTCCCCTTTCCGTGCCGTTCCTGCGCAGCGTCATTGCTGCGCTGATTGATGGCCGGCTGGTTGAAGGCTTTGAAGCGCGGAACGATCCGGCGCGGCTGGCGGAAGCGACGCTCTACTTGCCGACGCGCCGCGCGGTGCGCGTGGCACGCGAGTTGTTTCTCGACGAATTGGCAAGCGATGCCGCGGTGCTGCCGCGCATCGTACCGCTCGGCGATATCGACGAGGACGAGCTCGCCTTTGCCGACGAAGCCGACGCGCTCGGCGGCACCGCACCGCTCGAAATTCCGCCTCGGCTCGGGGAGCTTGAGCGACGCCTGACCTTGGCGCGCCTGGTCGCGGCCTGGGCCAAGGGCGAGGTGCTGGCGCCGCTGGTGGTCGGCGGGCCCGCCTCGACGCTGTCGCTCGCCGCCGATCTCGCGCGGCTGATGGACGACATGGTGACGCGCGACGTGCCATGGGACGCGCTCGACGATCTCGTCCCAGACAACCTCGACCAATATTGGCAGCACTCGCTGCAGTTCCTGCAGATCGCGCGCAAGACGTGGCCGGATTACCTCGCCGAGATCGGCAAGATCGAGCCTGCGGCACGGCGCGACTTTCTCATTGCTGCGGAAGCCGGGCGGCTGGCTGCGCACCATGCCGGCCCGGTGATCGCGGCAGGCTCGACCGGCTCGATGCCGGCCACAGCCAAATTCCTTCGTGCGGTGGCGAACCTTCCAAATGGCGCGGTGGTGCTGCCGGGACTGGACACGGATCTCGACGAGAATGCCTGGAAGACCATCGGCGGCGTGAAGAGCGCGGCTGGCACCTTCGAGATTCATCCCGCCTCCAACCATCCGCAATTCGCCATGCAGGCGCTGTTACGCCGCTTTGGCCTCACGCGGCGTGATGTGGAGGTTCTTGCTCCATCCGCGCCCGACGGCCGCGAAGTGCTGCTGTCGGAAGCGATGCGCCCCTCGCACGCCACCGACCATTGGCACGAGCGGCTGCAGCGGGCCGACGTTGCGGCGCGCATCACAGCCGGCATGCAAAATCTCGCCGTGATCGAAGCGGCCAATCCGGAAATGGAGGCGCTTGCTATCGCAGTCACCATGCGCGAGGCGCGGCATTTGCATAAATCCGCAGCTCTGGTGACGCCGGACCGCGCTTTGGCGCGACGGGTGATGGCGGCGCTCTCGCGCTGGAATCTGGACTTCGACGATTCCGGAGGCGAGGCTTTGATCGAGACCCCGGCCGGCATTTTTGCGCGGCTCGCGGCCGAAGCGGTCGCGCGCGGTCTCGAGCCGCCGACATTGCTGGCGCTGTTGAAACATCCGCTGTGCCGGCTCGGCCGCGCGGCGGGCGCTCTCGCGCCCGCGATCGAAGCGCTGGAGCTTGCGCTGCTGCGCGGCACGCGGCCGCAACCCGGCACTGCCGGGCTTGCAAAGGAGTTCGAACGCTTTCGCGACGAGCTCGGCAAATTGACCCGCGACGAGCCCTCCGCGCTGCACAGAGCCGAGCAGCGCGCGCGGCTGCAAAATCACCAGCTCGATCGCGTCAGTGCACTGATCGCGCGGCTCAAGGCCGCGCTTGCGCCCTTGGAAAGCCTTGGCGCGCAAAAGCCGCAAAGGCCGTATGACTTCGCCGAGCTGGCGCAGCGGCATCGCGAGGTCTTGATCGAGCTGTCACGCGATGAGGACGGTAACGCGCTCGCTTTCGAAGGGCAGGATGGGCTCGCGCTCGCGGTCGCCTTCGACGATCTGCTCGCCGAACAGCGCCGCAGCGGGCTGATGCTGCAATTGCCCGACTACGCGGAGGTGTTCCAGACCGCCTTTGCCGACCGCGCGGTGCGGCGTCGCGAGAAGATCGGCGCAACCTTGCACATCTACGGTCCCCTGGAATCGCGCCTGATGCAGGCCGACCGCGTCATCATCGGCGGGCTGATCGAAGGCGTCTGGCCGCCCGCGCCGCGGATGGATCCCTGGCTGAGCCGCCCGATGCGGCACCAGCTTGGCCTCGACCTGCCGGAGCGGCGCATCGGCCTCTCCGCCCACGACTTCGCGCAGCTGCTCGGCGGCGAGGAGGTGATCCTCAGTCATTCCGCCAAGTCCGGCGGTGCGCCGGCGGTCGCCTCCCGCTTCCTGCATCGGCTCGAAGCGGTCGCGGGCGATGCGGCCTGGGACGCGGCAAAGAAGAAGGGCGAGCACTATGTCCGCTTTGCCGAAGCGCTCGACCGGCCCGAGAAGGTCACGCCGATCGCACAGCCCGAGCCAAGACCGCCGCGCGCAACGCGGCCGCAAAAGCTGTCGGTCACTGCGATCGAGGACTGGCTGCGCGATCCCTACACAATCTACGCCAGATACATCCTCAAGCTCGATGCGCTCGATCCCGTCGACATGCCGCTGTCGGCCGCCGACCGCGGCTCGGCGATCCATGATGCGATCGGCGAATTCACCAGGGAGTTCGCCGCGAAACTTCCAGACCGGCCGGCGGAGATGTTACGCCAGATCGGCGCAAAGTATTTTGCGCCGCTGATGGAGCGCCCCGAAGCACGCGCGCTGTGGTGGCCGCGCTTTCAGCGCATCGCCGCCTGGTTCGGCGAATGGGAGAGCGCGCGTCGCGACAATATCGAGAGTATCGACGCCGAGCTCTTGGGCGAGATCACCATCCCGCTCGACGATGAGCGCTCTTTCCGCCTCAATGCCCGCGCCGACCGCATCGAGCGCCGCCGTGACGGCACTTACGTCATTCTCGATTACAAGACCGGCCAGCCGCCGACCGGCAAGCAGGTTCGCATGGGCCTGTCGCCGCAGCTGACGCTGGAGGCTGCGATCCTGCGCGAGGGCGGTTTTCCAAATATTCCCGGCGGCTCGGTCGGCGAGCTGGTCTATGTCCGCCTCTCCGGCAACAACCCGCCGGGCGAAGAGCGAAGCCTGGAACTGAAGATCAGGCCGAGCGATCCGCCGCAGCCGCCCGATCAGGCGGCGACCTATGCGCGCGAGCAGCTCGAGGTTCTCATTCGCAAGTTCGAGAACGAGGACGAGCCTTATCGTTCCCTGAACCTGCCGATGTGGACCAACCGCTACGGCACCTACGACGACCTCGCCCGCATCAAGGAATGGTCGGCGGCGGGCGGTTTGGGGATTGAGGAATGGTGAAAGCGCCCCGCCCCATCCCCGATGCCGTGCGTGCCGCGCAGAAGCGCGCTTCGGATCCGGAAGCTTCGGCCTTCGTGTCCGCCAATGCCGGCTCTGGCAAAACCCATGTGCTGGTGCAGCGGGTGATCCGGCTGTTGCTATCAGGCGTGCCGCCGGAGAAGATCCTCTGCATCACCTTCACCAAAGCAGCCGCCGCCAACATGGCCGAGCGCGTATTCTCGACCCTCGGCCATTGGGTCACGCTGGATGATGCCGCACTCGATTCCGCCATCCGCGAAGCCGGCATTCCCCATCCCAATGCGAAGCTGCGCAATGCGGCGCGCAAATTATTCGCGAGCGCCCTGGAAACTCCGGGCGGCTTGAAGGTGCAGACCATTCACGCGCTCTGCACCCGACTCTTGCAGCAGTTTCCGTTCGAAGCCAATGTGCCGGCGCGCTTTGCCGTGCTCGATGACCGTGACCAGGCCGAGATGATGGAGCGTGCGAATCTTTCCGTGTTCCTGGAAGCCTCGCGAGACCCCTCGAGCGCCACCGGCCGCGCGCTCCTGACCGCCATGGCAAGCGCCGCCGATGTCACCTTCAAGGATGTGGTGCGCGAGGCCTGTCTGTCCCGCGATCATTTCATGCGCTGGACAGATGCGGCCGGCAGTGCGGAAGCTGCGGCGACGCAAGCCACAATAGCGCTCGGCGTGAGTGTCGATGATACCATCGGGGATGCCGAAGGCGAGATCCTTGATGGCCCGTTTCTGCCACGCCGCCGCTGGCAGGACATTGCCGACGCTCTCGACACCGGCACCAAGACCGACCAGAAACAGGCCGACCAGCTGCGCGGCGGCTTAAAATTATCCGGCGCCGCGCAGGTCGACGAATATCTCAACGTCTTCCTCACGGACGACCGCTCACCGCGGGCTTCCGTGATCACCAAGGGGTTTGCCAGGGACAATCCGAGCGTCGCACGCCTGTTCGACAATGAATGGGTTCGCCTTGCGCCGTTGATCGAAAAGCGCCGCGCGCTTGCGGTGCGCGACCGTACCTCTGCGTTGCTGCACATCGCAACTGCAGCGGCGGCGCATTACCGGCGCGAGAAGGACGAGCGCGGCCTTTTGGACTACGAGGACCTGATCGACAAGACGCTGGCGATGCTCAACCGCGTCTCCGCGGGCTGGGTGCATTACAAGCTGGACCGCGGCGTCGACCATGTGCTGATCGACGAGGCGCAGGATACGAGCCCCAAGCAATGGGACATTGTCGCGCATCTGATCGAGGAGTTCACGTCAGGTGCAGGCGCGCGCGAGGGGCTCACCCGCACCATCTTCGCCGTCGGCGACGAAAAGCAGTCGATCTTCTCATTCCAGGGCGCAGCACCTCGCGAGTTCGCCGAGCGCAGGCGCGAGCTCAAGAGGAAATTCGAGGATGCCGGCCTGAAATTCGATCCAGTTGCCTTCACCTATTCGTTCCGCTCGGGGTCGGCGATCCTGCAATCCGTCGACTACGTCTTCCGCGATCCGCAGATTTACAGCAGCATTCATGCGGAAAACGCCTATCCGGTACACGAATCGCTTGGCGACGCCGGCCCCAGCCTGATCGAGTTCTGGGACCTCGCCGAGCCCGACAAGAAGAACGATATCGAAGGCTGGCGCGCGCCGTTTGACGGCGTCTCGGCGACCAGCCCGGAAGTCAAACTCTCGCGGCGCATCCAGGCGGAGATCAAGCGGCTGATCGAGAGCGGCACGCTTACGGGGCACGAGGGCGCGCGGCGGCCGCTGCGCTATGGCGACGTGCTGATCCTGGTGCGCCGGCGCGGCAACACGTTCGATGCGGTGATCCAGGCGCTCAAGCACGCGGGTATCCCGGTCGCCGGCGCCGACCGGCTGAAGCTGACCGAGCATATCGCGATCATCGATCTGGTGAACCTTGCGGATGCGCTGTTGTTGCCGCAGGACGACCTGGCGCTTGCGGTAGCGTTGAAGAGCCCGCTGTTTGGGCTTGACGATGACGACCTGTTCGAGCTTGCCCATGAGCGCAAGGGGTCGCTGCGGCAGGCGCTGTCGCAGCATGCTGCAGACAACGCCAAATTCCGCGATGTGCTCGACCGGCTCCAGCAATGCGAGCGCCGCTTTGTGCAGGATACGCCGTTTGCGTTCTATGCCTGGCTGCTCGGCGGCGATGGCGGAAGAAAGCGCTTCCTGCGGCGGCTCGGCCATGAGGCCAATGATGCGCTCGACGAGTTTCTCGAGCTCGCGCTGAACTATGAGCGCAAGGCGCCGGCCTCGCTGCAAGGCTTCGTCGCCTGGCTGCGTGCCGCCGATACCGAGGTGAAGCGCGACATGGAAATTTCGCGCGACGAGGTCCGCGTCATGACCGTGCATGGCGCCAAGGGGCTGGAGGCCTCGGTGGTGTTCCTGGTCGACACCACCTCCTCGCCCTCGGACACCCAGCGGCTGCGGCTCATTCGTCTTCCCGATGGCAGAGGCGGCAAGGTCGTGGTCTGGGCCGGCAAGAAGGCCGAGGATCCGCAGCCGGTCGCGCAGGCCCGTCAGGCGATGCTTGATGATACCGAGGACGAATACCGCCGCCTGCTCTATGTTGCCATGACCCGCGCCGCCGACCGGCTGATCGTCGGCGGCTGCAAGCCGGGCAATATGAACAATGTGCGCCTGCACAGCTGGTACGACCTGATCCAAAAAGGCCTCGCCCAATCCGGTCTCAAGGAACAAACGATCGAGACGCCGGATGGTCCGATCAAGCGGTTTGCGCGCGCCACCGATGAGCTGCCGGCGGCAGGTGCGCCGGCACTCGCTGCGCGGAGCCTGCCTGCCGCGCTGCCGGACTGGCTGGTGACGCCGCTGCCAGCCCGTGCTTCGGTCGACAATCTGCTGCGGCCGTCGGATGCGGGCGGCGCCGGCCGCGGTGTAAAGACGGGCGAATCGGTGCTGGAGCGGTCGCGCGCCATGCAGCGCGGCACGCTGGTGCACCGGCTGCTGCAATCGCTGCCCGAAATCGCCCCTGGCCGGCGCCGCGACGCCGTGCGCAACTATCTCGTCCGCAACGCCATCGGCTGGAACGAGGCCGAGCGCGAGTCGCTTGGGGAAAGTGCGCTGGCGCTGATCGACGATGCGCGCTTTGCCGCGGTGTTTGCTACTGGCAGCCGCGCCGAGGTCTCAATCGTCGGCCGGCTCGAGCTGCCCGGCCGGCCGCTGGTCTCAGGTCAGATCGACCGGCTGGTGGTGACGGACAACGAGGTCTTGATCGTCGATTTCAAAACCAACCACACCCCGCCTGCCGATCCGGCCCAAGCACCTCCCACTTACATCAGGCAATTGGCCCTTTACCGGGCCGTCCTGCGCAAGCTTTATCCCCAGCGTGCCGTCCGCGCCGCACTGATTTGGACCGAAACACCTGATTTCATGGAAATTTCTGCTCCCGCGCTAGACGCGGCACTGGCATCCCTGGATAGCGGGCGCCGGCCCGCTTGACCCGGCAACACCCCGTTCATAGGTTTTAGCGCATGATCCCGGGCGCGATTCTCAAACCCGCAAAGCGCCCTCTCTCCAACCGAACGAGGTATTGCCATGGCCGTTGGTAAAGTGTCTGACGCCAATTTCGAATCCGAAGTGCTTGAGGCGTCCGGCCCGGTGGTTGTCGATTTCTGGGCCGAATGGTGCGGCCCCTGTCGGATGATAGCGCCCGCGCTCGACGAGATCGCCGGCACTATGGGCGACAAGGTCAAGATCGTGAAGCTCAATGTCGACGAGAGCCCGAAGACGGCGTCGAAATACGGCGTGATGTCGATCCCGACCCTGATGATCTTCAAGGGCGGCGAAATGGCCTCCCGCCAGGTCGGCGCTGCGCCGAAGGCGAAGCTGCAGCAGTGGATTTCCGGCGCGGTGTGATTGGCGCTTTCCGGTTTGACGTTCTTGAGACGGCCGGCCAACCGCCGGCCGCTTTGTTCTGAAGCTGCTGCCCCGAGCTCGGTTCACCTCTCCCCGGCGGGGAGAGCTGTGATTCAAAAAAATTCAACAATTTCAAGCATTAGGCTGGGAGGTGTACTCGGTAGTGTCCCAGAGCGCTCACGTGAGCCTCTGGCGGTGTTTTATCCTCTCTGGCACGGCGGAGCCGCTTGTCACGCTTCGGCGGGGCGCCGCGGCCTCCCTTAACCCCCGTCGTCCGGGTCGAGCGGTCGGAAGGTCCGACCGTAAAGCATCAGGCAGACTCGACGCGCCCACATCGCAATAAAGAAGAGCTGCTCCAGGAGCTCCCGGAGCTCGGGAAGCACATGCACTCGCCTCGGTCGAGGGTTTGGCCTGGGGGACGTAGGCAAGCGCAATAACGGCTTGGCGACGACTGGCATGCCACCTGTGTGCCGAGCTCCGCGAGCCCAGTCAAATCAAACTGCACCTCGCCGCGAGACAGTGAACATCGCCAAGGCAGCTACGCGGGCGGAGGGGGAGAAAGCATTCCTCAGCCAGGGCAATGCTCGCAATAGTCGTTTCGGGCTTCGCATTGTTCAGTGCCGGCATTTTCCTGGTCACATGTGATTGAAGCCCTCAATTCGCCCTCATCGCACATCCTGCTTCAGCACCCAGCACCGGTTCCGTTCGTCATAGCTGTAGATCGCCGAGTCTGGCTTGCGCGTGCTCCCGCTTGCCTTCCATTCGTCCAGCGTGATGACGCGCTTCCGTCCGGGATGCGACGGATCGATGCGGCGATAAGGCGAGATATGCGCGATCGGCTCGATAGTCGGGGGAATCTTCATCTGCGACCCCCAGGATCGGTTGCGTGGTCGGGAATTCCGACCACGGCATGCCTGCACCGCCGGCCTTCGATCGCCTGGTGGATGCGCACAGCAGCATCTCACCACGTACGCGACCGGGCCGTCGTAAAGGTGCAGCGAGTCCTATTTCCTCTTCATTAGCATACTCCCTGTATGAAAATCAGTGCGGCAGTGATTGCGCTGTCAAAGATCGCGCCCCTCGCCCAGGCAAAGCAGCCAAAACTTTCGGCGACGCCGGTCCGAAACAAGACGCCAGCGCCGCTAGAATTTCGTGAGGTTCGCGTCGACCGACCAAAGCCGAAGGGAAAATAGTGCGATTTACCTAGCTATTGCCGCCTGAAAAGCGCAGCTTCGGCCAGGACCCCCAACAGGAGGTCAATCGTGAGCGGCAATATCTTCAACAGCAGAGGCATCCACGTTGGGTTGGTGATCGGCTCCGAGATCTTCGACCTCGCGGGCAAAAAACTCTACGATCTAAAAGGGGTCAACATATATCGTCCGTCCGGCGAACTGGTGGGGCATTTGGACGCCGCGAGAGGCTCAGACAAGCGTCTTGCTCGCGCCGACCAAAACTGAAGGCGAAAGCTGAAGGCTAAAATCCACCTCCCCCTTTCGAGGAACTTTCGGCGGATGAACGGGTCGGATTGACGGTGCACATCCGGATTCCTTAAGGGCGAACGGAAATGAGCGATCCTCCAACGATGCTCGAGCCGATGCCGGAGCTACCGGACGATACGCTGATCGACAATGTCGAATTTCCAACGCGCATTCGCACCGTGTTGGCTTCCGCCGGCTTAAAGACCGTTGGGGAAGTGCGCGAAATATCCGATGAGGCGTTGCTTAGCCTTCCGGATTTTGGAAAGGCTTCAGTCGCCCATCTGCGCGATACACTCGGCCTGCCGTCGACCGAAGGGGGCAAAAAGCCCGCTTGATGCTCCAAGCCGGCCCGCTCGGCGCGGCTTCAGGTTGCGGAAACATCCGCCGCATGATCGAGCGGGTTCCCCGGCCCAAGTGAGATCAAGATTCCGCTTTTTGGACCTCGATATCGGGGTAACGGTCGGCAAGAACCTTAAGCGGAGGCTCACCCAATGCCGATGAATGACGGCTTTGATCCAGACCATCCTTTGCCTCCTTTCTCTCTGGTCATGCTGATAAACATGAACAGCGGGAGACCTTTGAATATGAGCTGCTGCGCACGTCGCGAATCCTCAAGGCCAGCATCTTGGCCCATAGCGGTGATGGCGGGCGGTATCGCGATTGCTATATCGTTGGGAATTCCAGCGAAGGTCTTTTCGGACGCCACGGCTTTGCTGCCCGACACTTCGGCCCCACAGCCCAGCGCCAATCAAGCGGCGCCGCCAATTCAATCAGACGCTCAAGCGATTCAGCCGACTGCCGACGCTCAGGCGATTGAGACGACCGCTGACGCTAAGGCTTCCGCACCGACTACAAGTGCGCCGCCAACCCGCGACGAAATTGTTGCAGCCGCTCAACCCGCCAGTCAGACGCAGACCGAAAATAGAGAGCCGGATACTGAAGCCCTATTTACTGAATACCAAGCTTGGGCGGCCAAGGAAAACAGACAGGCACAGAACGCCGCACAGCCCTCGCAAGTTGCGCCAGCGCAGGTCGTGGACGATGCCCCGGCCCCTGTCCGGCCAGCCCATAAGCACCAGCGGGTCCGTTCCGTAGAAAATGCAAACGCGCCTTCAGGCAGCACGAGATCGCGGCCCGCCAGCTTGCGCTGAGGCAAAAATCGTTGAATTCGATGGCGATCGGTTCGTCTGACACCGTCGGTAATGGCGACGGTGCTTCCTGCGGCGGCACTGCGATCGGTTCTTTCGGTTCACGCGTCAGCTTTGGTGCGCGCGCTGCATGCCGGAAACCCTTCGTCGAGATGCGCGTTGCGGTCGGATCGACCTCAGTGGCCAACGGTTGATCTGAATCAAGGCGCTGATCTGGATCGCATACCTAGGCTGTAGTGTACCTACGCTGGAGGATCCCATGGGAGACGAAAAGAACCCGTTTGAAGCCGTTCAAGCCATGATGCTGGAAAATCTCGAAAAGGTGCAAGGCGCGACGCAAAGCTACATCGACATGGTTGCAAAGGCCATGGGAGGCTTTCCGGGTGCCGATGAAGATCGAATAGCCAATTTCAAGGCATACCTTGAGCGGCAAGCTGCAGCAAACCGTGACTTCGTGGAAAAGCTCTTGCGTGCAAAGGATTTCCAAGAAGCTTTCCGCATTCAAGTCGAATACTTCCAGTCTCAACTGAAGGCCGCCGCGGAAGACGCAAGGGAATTCGGCACCAAAATAACGAGCTCATTCAACCGTCCGACAACAGGGTGAGCGTCGGCGCGTTTTGGGCCGTCGGTCGGCATGTCAGGCGGAGGTTTTAATTTACTGTTGCGCTTGTTTGCACAGAGGGGTTTCATCTCGACGCGGATCGAGGTGTGATCTACCTCCAGCCCCCATGTATCACGCTATTGATCCGCTTGCCCCGTCTTGCATCACCAGGCGGGGGTTTTGTTTTTCGTCACTTGCTCATCGTCCACCCTCGATAACGCGAAACGCCGGCTTCCACGGCGCGCCCCTGTAGAGCTTCCCTTCATTTTAATCCAGAAGGTCTAGCATCGCCTCATGTGCCCCAGGCGTCACGGTACTCCCCGTGGCATCGGTCGGGATATCTCGAAGAGTTGGTGGCGGGCTGGGAAAAACGATTGGTGAAGGTTCGCTTGGCGAAACCAGAAAGGCACCGCCCTCATGGGCTCGATCGTTGCTCATGCCCTCGAACCCGACTAACAGAAACACCTCGCGCAAGGCGTTGGCCAGGGTTCGAGCCGACGTGATGCGCAGTCCCGTCACTCCTAACGCTCCGTACTCTGTCTCTCTGCGCCCTCGGAATGATTCCCGGCCGCATCGTCAGCTACCTGGTACGCCATTTATCGATCTTGAACGGTTGACAGCCTCTCACTTCAATCCCGTACCCCAGCGCCGGTGCAGAAAGCGCTCCCAGGGCGAAAACAGGACCTTGTCTGCGACGAGCCCGATCGCGACAATTACGACCATGACGCCGATAACCTGATCCATGGCCGACAGTTCGCGGCCGTAATGTAGAAGATGACCTAGGCCGAAACCGGTCAAGATGGTGACAAAGATCTCGGCGGCCATCAGCGAACGCCATGCAAACGCCCAGCCCTGCTTCATCCCGCTGACTACATAGGGTAACGATGCCGGCAGGATCACCCGCGTCCATTTGTCAAATCCTTCTGAGCCCATAGTACGCGCAGCGCGAGCGTAGATCGGGGGAATGCTGCGCGCGCCAGCGTCGGTCGCAAGCACCATCGACCACATTGTGCCCATTACGACGACGAACAGCATCGCACTTTCGGTCTGGCCGAACCACAGTAGCGCCAGCGGAACCCAGCACACACTCGGCAAAGTCTGCAAGCCGAGCGCCAGCGCCCCGACGGTGTCCTCGAAATAGTCAGAGGTCGAGGTCAGAAGCCCGAGCGGTAAGCCAATCGCGATGCCAATCAAATAGCCGATCAAAAGTCGGTACAGCGTGACGCCGGTCGCCTCCAGCAATGTGCCATCGCGCAGCGCACCCCACAGATAGTCAAGGATTGCAAGTGGCGGCGGCAACAGCACCGGCGACCAGCGGCCGCTCACAGTGGCGAGTTGCCAGAGGCCGACGAGTCCACCGAAAAACAGGACGACGACGAGCGCGCGCCTCATTCGATCGCCTCCGGCGAAATGCTCAGATGCCCCTTGAGCGCGGCCATGATCTTACTTCCGATCATCGCCACTTCAGGGCTATTGACGTCGCGCGGCCGTGGCAGATCGATCCTGAACTCGTCGCGCAAACGGCCCGGGCTCGGCGACATCACAAACACGCGGTCGGCGAGACATGTGGCCTCGCGCACATTGTGCGTCACAAGGATGATGGTCTTGCGCCGGCGGGCCCAGATGTCCTGGATATCGAGGTAAAGTTGCTCGCGGGTCAGGGCATCGAGCGCTGCGAGTGGCTCGTCCATCAAAAGAACACGAGGATCGGGTGCAAGCGAGCGCGCCAAGGCGACGCGCTGCTTCATGCCGCCCGACAGCTCGTGCACGTAAGCCTTGCTGAATTTTTCTAAGCCAACGAGCTTGAGGTGATAGGCGGCTGTTTCGCGTCGCTGCTTGCGCGTCAGATCCGGATTCCGCTTGAGTCCGAACATGACATTGCCGAACACGGTCAACCAGGGAAACAGTGCCGGGTCCTGAAACATGACTAGGCGGTGACGGCCCGGACCGGCAACGACCCGATCGTCGGCCAGCACGCGACCTTCATCGGCTACGGTCAAGCCGGCGACAATGTCGAGCAAGGTCGACTTGCCGCAACCGCTCGGTCCGACCAGACAGATGAACTCGCCCTCGCCAATCGCCAGATTGATGTTATCCAGAGCCTGCACTGAAGCGCGCGGGGTGCGAAACCATTTCGAGACGCGCTCGACGAGCAGCTTCACCGGCGGCGACGCCCTAACCTCGAAGGACGTTACGTCCGCGAGTGTCATGGCTTTGCCATCAACCCCGTAATATCAGGCGCGTCGCGCAAGAATCCCGCCGCCTGGGCATCACTAACAGATTTCTTGAGAACATCGGTTGCAATCTCTGAGGTCAAAGTGATGCGGTTCCAACATCTTTCTAACAAAGCTTCGGGAAACTCCGTGCGCGTTTCGGCGAGCAGCTCGTCGCGCGCCAGCTTTTGCGCCTTCGCCGGATTCTCCTCGATCCACTCGGTCAGCTCGTGATGGGCAGCGGCAAACTTGCGAGCGAGCTCGGGCTGCGCCTTCATAAGCTCGGCGCTTGCAACCAACACCGTTGTGATCGCCCTACGATCGTCGACCAGAACCTTGCCGCCCGCTTCAAGCTCGAGCCTCGAAACCCACGGCTCGACGGTCCAGACCGCATCGATCTGCCGCTGCTTGAATAAGAGCAGTTGATCCGGATTAGCAGTTGGCAACACCGTTGCATCGCCGCCAGTCTGGGTGATTCTCAAACCGCCGCCCTTCAGCCAGGCGCGGGCGACGACATCTTGAGAATTCCCAAGCTGCGGTGTGGCAACGATCTTGCCGCGAAAATCAGCAGCAGTCTTTAACGTCGAATCGTCCTGGATCACCAGTGCCGAGCCGCCTTCGGCTGCACCGGCAATGATCCGCACGCCCTCGCCACGTGCTTTAGTGTAGGCGTTGATAGCAGGATTCGGTCCGACGTAGGTGAAGTCGATCGACTTTGCGAAAATCGCCTCCATGGCGCTCGGTCCGGCGTTGTAGACTAACCACTCGATTGTCACGTCCGATCCGAGCCTCGGCTCGAGGAAGCCTTTGCCCTGACGCGAGAGAGCGTGCGCTACCAGCCCTTGAATGTGAGTGATATTAGGGAAGTGTCCGACGCGCAGCGTCGTCTCTGCGCGCGCTGGCAGCGCCAGAAACAAGAGCGCGGTCATTAACGTGCCGAGCATGGTTCTTAGGCGTTGCAACATCGGATTGCCCATCTCGAGGGTCGCCTTCGTCTCAACAGCGGCGCAACAGGCTCTTCCGATTCCGATCAACTCGAGTAGGCTGGGTCGGCGCCGATGATCAACACTAACCTGGCGATAAGACGCAAGTCCGGGTGGTCGGATCTCCACAATGGTGTCCGCAACTGCAACCGGCCTCAACGAGCCTTAAGCCTTTAGGTCCGTGATCCTCATAATTGCGACCACGTTCCCGTGATTGAATGCTTGCTCTTTTGTCTCCTTGTTGCAGGTCCAAACAAAATCCTTCTTGGCCGTAAAGGTCTTTCCCTCTTGCTCAACTCGAAGTTCCCCTTCGGTGATATGGCAGATCATGGCATTCATCATCGGGGGCCCCATGGTCTTCGACCCCGGCTGCATAATGATATCGCGCACGGTTTTAAAACCGGGGATGAGGGATGGTGTCTCGCCATCACATTCACGCACCACCACACCTGGCCACGGCGTCGTATCC